>Ga0209645_1000159_pt1 | contig 34953 bp, 47 predicted proteins | sample ETNvirenome_6_30_FD_184070 | JGI IMG/M metagenome (GOLD analysis project Ga0209645, IMG submission 184070) | Marine viral communities from the Pacific Ocean - ETNP_6_30 (SPAdes) (version 2) | ecosystem: Environmental > Aquatic > Marine > Oceanic | place: Pacific Ocean | collected 2013-06-19
AATAGTGTATCTAAAACTCTTAGTGGCTATCTAACACAAACTGACTGGATTGTCATCAGGGAACAGGACAATGGTACTGCAAAGCCAGCAGACCTTGCACAGTGGCGTACAGACCTAAGAGCAAAAGCTGATGCACTAGAGACTGCTATTGATGATAAGTCAGATGTTGCAGGTCTTGAGGCTATGACAGTGTTTACACAAGAGATGGTAGATGCTGGTAAAAAAGCTTCTGAGTTTAATGATTGGCCTGTTAATCCTAGAGAAAGTGCAGTATAATAGATGAAACTATTAGCTGCCATAACTCTTGTTGCTTGTTTTACAATACTGCCCAGTTGTGTGACAGCACAAGAAACTTGGAAGAAAGGTGATAAGGTAGCAGCATTTTTTATCTGTAAAGAAGAAAAAGATATAATGGATATTGTTTTAGCTGACTCTAAAGGTATACAAAACTTTAAAGGTTTAATAGTAGAAAAAAGAATTACCAGAGATTGTATTGCTCTTAGACCACCAGCAATGTTTATTGTCGATGATGTAATTGGAAGCTATAAAGACTATAAGGGTGAAGAAACTGCAATAATGAAAATAGTATCACCTAAAAATAAACTATTAGCAGGTTATATAGTAGCGGCTGGAATACCAGATAAAGGAATTTAATAATGGCAAGTACATATACTACTCGCATTAGACTAGAGAAGCAAGGTGATGGAGAAAACCCTAATAGTTGGGGTGCAATTCTAAATCAAAATGTAATTGATCTGGTTGATGATGCTATTGCTGCATATACTACTATTGTAGTATCTTCTGCAGATGTAACATTGACAACTGCTGATGGTACATCAGATCAGGCTAGATCAGCTTTTCTTGAATTATCAGGAACTGTATCTTCTAGTCTTAATATACTTGTGCCTGAACAATCAAAAGGTTTTATTGTAAATGATAAAACTACTAGAGAAAATTCTGCTACTATAACAGTTAAAACTGATTCTGGTAGTGGCACTGCAATTGCATCAGGTGAAATACGTCAATTAGTTTGTGATAAAGTTTCAGTATTTTCTTTAACAGAGAGCACTGAAGGTCTTGCTCTTTTATCTGCGTCTAATACATTTACTGATACGAATACATTTGCATCTGCTGTAGGTTTTGCTACTAGTGTTTCTGCCACTGAAATATTTGCTAGTGCTGCAGCATTTAACTCTGTTACAACTTCAGTTCAAAATGTAGGTAAGGCAACCTTTACAAAACAAGTTGCAGGTACACCTGTAACGCTTACTGATGCAGCATCTATCGCATTAAATTTAACTACAGGTACAAACTTTATTGTTAGTTTAGGTGGTAATCGTACATTAGAAAATCCTAGTAATGCTGTTGTAGGACAGACAGGGCAGATATATGTTATTCAAGATGGTACGGGAAGTAGAACATTAGCGTTTGGCGATGCTTATAATTTTCCAAATAATAGCACGCCTGTTATGTCTACATCTGCAAGTTCAGTAGATTTACTAGTATATAATGTAAGAGGTGTTTCAGCTATAGATACAGTTTTTGTTTCATCTTTTGGATAAAATATAAATGTCTTCTACTGCATCAACTCTTTCTAAATTTAATTTTAAACCCGGTATTCGTCGTGAGTCAACTCAGTACTCTGAGGAAGGATCATGGTTTGATTGTGATCGTGTAAGATTTAGAGAAGGTAAACCTGAAAATATAAGAGGTTATCAAAAGCATACTACTAATGATATACTTGGTGTAGGCAGAGACTTAAAAACTTGGATTAATAATAATACAGTTAAACTTTTATCTGTAGGTACGGAAAAGAAACTATATCTTCTTGATGGTGATTTTCCTTATGATATTACACCAATTGTAAATACAGTTAGTATTGGTAATATTGGAACACAGGGTAGCTTTTCTACTAGTGTAGGTTCACCACTTATTGAGGTAAGTCTTAATAATAGCGGTGTTAGTATTGGAGACTTTATTGAGTTTTCAAATACCTCTATTAACGGATTTGGTACAAATGGTGCAGACTTTTCTACCTCTGCATTTGGTGGTCCTGTATTTGAAGCTGTAAGTGTATCAGGTTTAAATCATTTTTATATTAGTGTAGCAAGCGTTGCTACAAGCACAGAGACAAACCAAGGTCATGGTGTAGCAGGTTTTCTTCTTGCTACAGGACAGCTAAATCCAATTCAAGGTTTAGGTTATGGTGCAGGAGTATATAATGCTGGTGCTTCTACAACAGGAGAACGAGCATGGAATAGTCCTGCTGACTCGTCTAATATTACTTTTCTTGCAACACAGTGGTCCTTGGATAACTTTGGTGAAGACCTTCTTGCTGTTCGTCGCGGAAGTAACTTACTTCACTGGGATGCAGATGCAAGTACTACTCCAGTAAGAACTTCAATTGTAGGAACTGCTCCTTCTCAAATAAATAGTATTGTTGTTTCACCTAATGATCGTCATGTTCTTGCATTTGGTACAGAAGAATATGGTACATCTACATTTAATCCTCTACTTATTAGATGGTCTGATCAAGAAAACTATGCTAACTGGATACCTTCAGTTTCTTCTACAGCAGGAGAGTTACAGCTAATTGACGGTACACAAATTCAAGGTGGTATTCGTTCACGTAATGCTATTCACGTATGGACAGATAAAGCAATGTATGCTTTGCAGTTTGTTGGTCCACCATTTATATTTAATCTTACACAACTAGGTTCTAACTGTGGCTTGATTGGTCCACATGCAGCAATTAATGTAGACGGTGCAAGTTTCTGGATGAGTGACAATAACTTCTTTGTCTTTGATGGTAGAGTACGAAAACTAAATTGCACAGTAAGACGTTATCTTTATGATGATTTTAATATGACTAATAAAGATAAAGTCTTCGCAGGAGTTAATGCAGAGTTTCATGAAGTTATTTGGTTGTATCCTAAAGAAGGTTCTTCTGAACCTAATGCCTATGTTATTTATAACTTTATGGAAGACACATGGTATTACGGTACGTCTTTCTACACAACATTTAATAATAGCGATGTGTTCTTAAATACAATTGCAACAGGAAGAGTTTCTGCTACTGCAGATACATATATCTGGGACAATGAACCTACATCTGTCTTTACTGGCGATGGTCAAGCGTTGTCTTCTTTTCTTGAGTCTGCAGACTTTGACATTCAAGATGGCGATCAGATTATGTTTATGAATAAAATTGTTCCTGACTATACAATAAATCAAGGTTCAATTAAGTTTTCAATTAATACTAAAATGTATCCTGCTGCTACTACAATTGAAAAAGGACCATACACTATTAATAACGCTACACAGAAGATTGACTTTCGTGCACGTGGAAGACAGGCAAACATTAGAGTATCTACTGCTGACTCAGGCACTTCATGGAAGTGGGGCAGTGTTCGACTAGGACTACAACCAGATGGTAAACGATAATGGCTTTTCTTTATCCTGAACTACCCCAGTATGCACACTTAGATAAGAATGATGTAGAAAAACTATACAATCTTTTACTTTCATATGCTGGAGAATTAAAGTTTCTTCTTGAAGCAAGAGATGTACTGGTTGATAGTACACCTGCATCTAAAGTTTTAACAGTAGTTACAGTAGCTTCTATAGGAAGACCTGCTAATGGAGATGTAGTATTTGCTGCAAGTGCAGGTAAATATAGAGGTTATGTAAGTGGAACAGGATGGGTGGACTTTCATTAATGAATGATATATTTAAAACAGCACAATTTTTACAAGACAGTAATTATATTATGAATATAAATAAAGGTCTAGTACAGCCACCTGAATATACTACAGGTTCACCTATGGCATATTCACAAGCACCATTGTATAATAATCCTAATACTTTACATGCTGATATGACACAAGCACAATCAAACTATATGAATCCAAAACAGGTACTATAAGATGAACTATATTAATCCAGATGCACCAGCAGCAGGGCTTACTCGTTTACTAAATATGCGAGATAATAATCCTGCTATGCAGTTAGCTTATATGCCTACTAAAGATATAGCCGCTATGGGTAGAATGGGTGGACTAGAATTTAATCCTTATTCAGGTATACCACAAGCACGTGGTGTTGCTGCAGTGGCAGAGGGTGGTAGTATTGATAAAGCACCACTGTCACCTATGGCAGATGAACTTGCAAGCCGTGGACGTTATGGTGACACTATGTTGTTGCATGTACGTCCTGATGAATTACAAGGACTTGCATCTCTTGGTACATTAACAATCAATCCTGATACAGGACTACCAGAAGCATTTAATTTTAAATCACTTCTTCCTGCAGTAGGTGCAATTGCTGGTAGTATTCTTCTTGGTCCGGCTTTTGGTGCTGTAGTTGGACCTGCGTTTGGCGTTGGTATTGGTGCAGGACTTGGATCATTTGCTGGTGGTCTTGCGGCTGGGCAAAAGCCGGGACAAGCTGCACTAGGTGGTTTAATATCAGGTGCTACAGCAGGATTTATGCAGGGACTTACACCGGGATTAGAACAAACACCGGGAACAGGTATAGACCCACTAGTGACAGCACCAGCGGGCGAGAGTGTAGGTAATATATATCCTTCAGGATCAGTAAATTTAGGAGAAGCAGGAGTATTTGGTGGCGGTCGCGAGGCAATCAAAGACATTACGGCAAGGACGCTACCATTTGAAAGTATTGTAGATACTGCTGCTTTTAATGCACTACCAGAAAGTACTATAGCTTATGGGACACAATTAGGACAACCATCTTTTCAAACTATAAGCGGTAAAGCTGTAAAGGAAGGATTGTTTACTCCTGCTTTACCTGCTACAGGAATTACACCACAACAAGCGATAGATGCTGGTGCTATAATACCAGATATGACTGTAGCACAAAGAGCAAGTCAAGTTCTTACTAGCCCTACAACCTACGTTGGTGCAGGTCTTAGCACCATGTTAACACCACCACCTGCTCCAGAGTTTGAAGAACCTGAACCATTAGAACTTGGTTCATCATCATATGTACCACGTAAGCGTACACTTGTTGGTGGTCAACCACGTGAACCTGAAACAACTGCAGAGATACTTGCACGTATGACAGGTGGTGGTGATGCACAACCTCTTGCAAGTCAGTTCAGATACATATCAGAAGGTGGTTTAGTTGCATTGCAAGAAGGTGGTCAAGCTAAACAATTTATTGATCAACCTAAATTAACTCAAATGTCTATAACACCAGAAAGTCAAAGAGTAAGGAATGATACTTCTCAACCTCAACAAAATATATCTAATAGATTTTTTGATGAGTTAGAAAGTAAAGGTGGTATTATGGCTATAATGTCTCGTTTACTTCTAAGAAATAATCCAGAAGCTATACAATTTGTAAATCAAAATGCTTCAATTCCTAATTCTTCTTCTGGTGGTTTAACCTCATTTGATACAGCAGATAGGGGGTTATATACAAAGTATTCTGGTGGTTTAGTTGCACTTCAAGAAGGTGGTACACCTGAACAGGGAGTATTACAATCACAACAAACACCAGTTCTACAACAACAGGAACAACAGATATCTGAGCGTGCACGGCAGGATGAACTATTACAACGTGATCAGGCAATGTCACGTGGACAGCAGTTTATTGAACAACCTACAGGTAATCAACAACTGTTTCAACAGATGCAAAATGTAGGTCAAGTTATTGGACAACAAGTAGCACAAGGACCAGAATCATATGCAACTCCATCGGGTCAGTCAGCTGCTCCTTCTTCCTTTGTTTCTGGTACTAGCTTTGGGTTTAACACAGGTGGGTTGGTAGGGTTAGCTGAAGGTGGTGTAGTTTCTCTAAAACGAGGTGGTGAACCTGATCAAATAGAAAATGTACTGCCTGTAACTTTACAGTCTACAATGAAAAGATTAGGAATTAAAGATGCTACTCCTTTTCTAGAGTTTGCACAAAAGACAAAACAGATTGAAAGTTCTGGTGGTGTTAATAGAATTAATCCAAATAGTAGTGCCAGAGGAGACTTTCAATGGTTAACTAAAGTTAATCCTAAAGCAAAAAAAGGTGTGCACGGTTCAGTTAAAACTGCAGTTAATAGAACTATAGCTTCATATAAAAGAATGGGTCAAGATATTCCTCAGTGGTTAAAAACTTTAGATAAAAATTCTACTAAAAGTACAAAAGATTTAGAAGCAAATGTATTATCTTTAACACCTGATCAAGAACTAGAATTATTTTTTGGTAATATAGGTGAAGCAGTAGATAGTGATAAGTACTTAACTGAAATTGCTAAAGGTAATAAACAAGCAATGTTTGAAGCATATAGTGATATACATCACACAAGAGGGCAAAAAGATAAATCTACTAAAGATAGAGCCATTAAAACATTCTTTAGTGGTATGCCTGAACTTGATATAGATAATCCTGTTCCAACAACTAAAGACATGTATGATGATAAACCTTTTAGTTCTGTTTATTCAGGTATGCCCGCTGTACAAAAAGAAACTCAAATGGCTAAGTTAGCTGATACAGAAAATGACGCAGGAATACTTTCTATATTAAAAAATATACTTAGTGGTGAAGATAAACAATATGAAGTACAGTCAGGAGATACTTTATCTGCTATCGCAAAACAACAAGGCATGTCTTTGGATGAGTTGCTTGAAGCAAATAAAAATATTTCTAATCCTAATGTTATTAGACAAGGACAAGAAATAACTGTTCCTGATCAAAGTTCCTTTTTAGATAGAGTACGTGGTGCACTAGGTTATGCACAGGGTGGTGATATTGGTCAGTACTTTGAAGGTCAGGTAGTTGGCAATGGTGATGGTATGTCTGATCAAATACTCTTTGAAGTAGAAGGTAATAATCCTGACAAAGCCTTGCTAAGTCGTGACGAATATGTTATACCTGCAGATGTAGTAGCAATGCTTGGTAATGGTTCTTCTAATGCAGGATCAGATCAGTTAGATAATTTTATTAAGGGTGTACGTCAAGAATCTTTTGGGACACAAAAGCAACAAAGAGAACTTAATGCACAACAAGGTTTAAGAGGGTTAGTATAATGGGCGGATCAATAGGTACACCTGTAGCACCTACAACACCAGCACCTACAACACCAGCACCTACAACACCATCAACTCCACAGTTGGTAAATCGTGGTGCAGGTGTGTCTACACTACCAGTGTCACCAACAGGTCCAACAGGTTCAACAGGTCCAACAGGTCTTCCAAGTGTATCTAATAAAGGTGGTGGTTCTGCTACTTTACCCTCTCCTACATTTGCTAGTGATCCAGTAGTAGCACAACCGTTACCACCTGTACCACAGTTTCAATCAACAGCAGGTTTGTTTTCACCACTATTTTCACAACCTGCACCACCTATTATACAACAAGGTAATAAGGGTGGTGGTAGAACTGTTTCTCCCTCTACAGGTTTAACAAGTATACCTTTAGAACCATATGGTAGTTCTACTAATTCAACAGGAACTAGAGATGTAACAGATGTAACTGAATTATCAAGAACTACTTTTGATCCTGCATTAACTGCACGTGATACATTAGATAGAATAGAACTAATGGAGAAAAGATTTGCAGACCAAGATGCGGCAGAAGCAGCGGCAGCAGCTAGTGCACCTACTGCAGCAGAAAGACGGGCAGAAGAAGACAGACTATTTGCAGAGAGACAAAGAAGATTTCAGGAGCATCAAGCAATAGGTCATTAATAACAACAATAATAAAGAATGAAACTAATAAGAATTGAACAAAACTGTGTAGAAGTTACTTGGCCTTATGTAAAGCATTTTATTAAAAAACCTGTAGACAGGAGCATGAATGAAAGAGATATAGATGATGTTTACCTTTCTCTTCTCCACAATCAAATGCAGCTATGGGTTTTGGCAAGTGAAGAAGAAGGAATACTAGGAGCATGTATCACACAGTTGATACAGTATCCAAAATATAAAGCATTGTCTTTACCACTGGTAGGAACTAAGCCACATACAATAAGCAAGTGGTACGAGTACACAATGGACAATAATTCTCCACTAATGCAGTGGGGTAAAGAGCAAGGAGCAGTAAGACTTGAGTGTTATGTCAGGGATGGCTGGCTAAAGTACACTAAGAAGTTTAACTTTAAAAAGTATTATACTACGATTGTAAAGGAAATTGAGTGATGGAAGCAAACAAGTTGATCAATGATCTTTCGATAGCAGAAAAGATTGAACTGTACAACTGTCTCTATGAAGACTTGTCAGGTAAAGGTATTGATGGAGATACTGAACTTGCACATGTCAACGTGGAAGAGATGGCAGTTCTGCGTGCTATGGGTGGATCAGGCACAATCAACCCACACACCAATCTAATTCAGTTTGGTGGTGGTGGCGGTTCTCCTCCTCCACCTCCTCCTACTACACAGACTGTTACTCAACAAGCTACTATTCCTGATGAGCTAAAACCATTTGTTACTGATGTTCTAGAAAAATCAAAAGCTATTCAAGAACGTAGAGAAGAGGAAGGTTATGTACCGTTCTCTGGTCCACGTATTGCAGAGTTTTCTCCTGAACAAACACAAGCATTTGAACAGATTAAAGGACTTGTAGGAACAGGTCAACAGTATTTTGATCCTGCTGCTAGACTTACAGCATCCAGTGCATTTGCACCTACTGGACCGCAAGTCGGACAGTTTATGAATCCTTACATACAGAATGTTGTAGACATACAACAACGTGAAGCACGTAGAGCAGGTGATATTGAAAGGCAACAACTAGGTGCACAGGCTGTAGGTGCTGGTGGTTTTGGTGGTTCTCGTCAGGCAATTCTTGAAGCTGAACAGTCACGCAATCTACAACAGCAACTAGGTGATATTCAGGCACGTGGTTTAGCTGCAGCATATGAAGATGCACAGGCACGTCTACAACAGCAACGTGAACGTGAACGTCTTGCAGGTTCACAGTTTGCTACACTAGGACAAGTAGCACCGGGACAGTCTTTCAGAGAGTTGTCTGCACTTGAAGCTATTGGTGCACAAAGGCAACAGCAAGCACAACAAGCATTGGATATTGCACAACAAGAATATGAGATTGCTCGTACATTCCCAGAGCGTACATTGCAAGACTATCAGTCAATCATTCGTGGTTATGCTGCACCTATACCTGCATCTACTGTACAGCGTACACAGACTACTCGACCTGCTCCTTCATTCTTACAACAAGCAGCAGGACTTGGTGGACTTGCTCTTGGTGCAGCAAGTGCATTTAAAAAGGAAGGTGGACTTGTTGGTTTAAAAAATGGTGGTCCACCTGCTACTGCAGCAGAACAAGGTGTTCCTGATAAAGAAGAGGAATATTCACCTTTTATCCAAGATGTATTTGTTAGTCCTTATAGATCAATAGTTGCACAAATAGAGGCAGCTAGAGAAAGAGAAAAAGCAAAACAAGATATAGGTAGACAAAGATTTTTTGGAACTAGAGAAGGTTTAGAAAAAGCAAAAGAAAATGTAGAACAAAAGAAACAAGATTATAGAGATATTAAAGCATTACCTTTTAGTGCTTTTAGAACACAAACTGCTGAAACTCCAGAACAAATACAAAGTGTTTTAAAGGATACAAGAGCAAAAGCTAAAGAAGAAGAAGCAAAATTAGCAGAAGGAAAAAAGAAAGCTGAAGAAGCAGCAAAGATACCCACAAAGCCGCCTGTTTCAGAACCTGCTTTTGGTAGTTTTGCTTCATTGCGGGAAGCGCAGAAAAAAGCAGCGGAAGCTGAAGCTAGAGGTTTTGAAGCAAAAGCTGAATTATTAGCAAAACAAAAAGAAGACTTAGGTTATGGTATGGCAGACTTTGCTCAAGGGTTATTAAAGTTTGCTGCCGCTGATCCTGAAAAGGCCACAACTCAACAGTTAGCTGAAGCATTTAGTGATATGCCTGAGAAAGCTAAAGAAGCTACAATACAAAAAAGAGCACTTGAACTTGCTGAAGCAGGACTTGAAACTGAAAAAGCAACTGCAATAGCTAATAGAGAAAAAGATATTCTTGAAATGAAAATTGCATATGATAAAGCTGTAGCAGGTACAGGTATTAATCCTAAAGAAGCAGAAACAATAATGGAACTGATATCTTTAGGAGATGTTGTAAAGCTAAAAGCAATGCTTCCTGCGCTTTCACGATCAGCCGCATTCGCTGCCTCTCAAGCTATTAAAGCTATTGAAGGTAGAGCGGAGGGAAATAGGACTGCACCATCATCTTCCCGTGAAGAAGTATCTGTTCGTCTAGCATCAGATAAAGGGCAGTAAAAAGTAAATGTCTGAAGAACAACAGGTAGGAACAACATACGAGGGACTATTACAGAATCAAGATATCATTGATTCTATGTACTATTCTCTTGAGTCGTTGGGTGAACCAGTTGCTTATGGTGATAATAAATTAATACTAGATACTTTTCTAACAAAGAAAAGATACTTTGATACTAATTTATTATCTACTATAGGTGTTGCTTCTGATGTGGAAGATATGGATGATGTTGGTCGTCAACTTCTTGCACGGTCAATGAATGCTGTTGATCAGTTACCTAACTTTGGAGAAGGGTCTGCACCAAAAGGGGCAGCAATTGCAGACTATTTTCTAGCAGGTGTGAGTGATCCTACCAATTTAGCTTCTGCTATTGCAGGTGCATTTACTCTTGGTGCTGGTGGTGCTGCAGGATTAGCAGCAAAAGAAGCTGCAAAGTTGGGTGTAAGACAAGCACTAAAAGCTAAGATTAAAAACTTTGCATCACCTGCCGTTTTAAAAAGTCTAGCTGTAGAAGGTACAGTTGCAGGTGCGGGTGGTGCATATCAAGGTTATGAACGACAAAGTGTAGAGAAGGACATTGGTCTACGTAAAGAGATTGATCCTACCACTGTTGCATTACAAGGTATATTAGAAGGTACAATCAGTCCTGTTGCGGGTGTAGCAGCTAGTATGTTAGGAACTGTAGCAGCTAAACCATTTAAGTCTGGCTTTGAGATGGCAAGGACTGTTGTCCCTGAAGTTGAAAGAGCAGCTTCATGGATGGAACGTAATCTTCTACCTACCGCAGGTGTGTCTGAAGTTCAGCGTAGACTTATTGAACGTAATGCAGGACAAGCATCTTCACTTAAAGATCAAGCAGATAAACTTACAGAACAGTTTAATAGTATATTATCCAAAACAAAAGAAGATCAACCTCTTTTCAGTAAACAAGAAATAGAAGGTGAGAATAGTTTAATTAATAAAGCATTGCAAGGTGATGCAGCTTCTATTAGAGAAGTAACCGCAAGAGATGCAGAAGCAGGTAGAATTATAAATGACTTTTTTGATCTACGAGAAGAAGCATTTAAGTATGGCAGAGATGCTGCATTAAATAAACAAACAAAAGGAATTTTTGATAAAGATTCTAACTACGTTCGTAGTGTTCCTGAAGCATATGCAGTAAACAAAAGAACACAAAACTTTGATGAATTTATAAAAGAAAATCCAACTATTCTTACAGAATTAAAATCTGCTATGGCAGCAGACCCAACAAATGTAAGGTGGGAAAAGTACACTAAAGAATATATCACAACTGATGGACGTATAATTAGTGATGCAGCTGAGAATGAATTTGTTTTACAAGCAGCTAAAAATTTATACCAACCATCACGTAGTATGCGAAAAGAAACAGGTGCATTTGAAAAGAAGTTAGATCAAAATGCACTTCCTAATGTTGTAAGAAAAATACTTGGATATAATAATCGTCCTGCTTTGCGTATAACAGAAACAATCAACGGTATTGTAGATACAGCAGCAAGAGCAAACACTGCTAGAGATATTGTTAATGATGCGCTAAATAGAGGTGCTGCTGTTGCAGCTAAAAGTCCAGCAGAAGCAAGAGAAATATTTAGGCAGAAGTTTCCTGATCAAGATATAACTGATGTTATGTCTGTTACTGGCACGGTTAAACCTGCTAAGTATCAAGGTAGTGAGATTGAAGAGACGGTTATGAATGTACCGTTTCAACGCATAGATGAAAAATTAAAAAATATCTACATAACAAAAGATGAAGGCGTAAGATTAAAAGAACTATTTGATACAAATTTCTTTGGTCATCAAGCTGCAGAAAAAGATAACCTAATTGGTGCAGCTATGCGTTCTTTCTTAGGCACACAGGCTTTTGCTAAGGCAGGTAAGACAGTCTATAGTCCTATAGCTATGATTCGTAATGCTATAGGCGCTGCAGGTTATGCTGCATCTAGTGGTAACACTAAAGGATTGATTGACGGTGGTAGATACATAGGTAATCTACTAAAGAAAGGTGGTACAAATAATCCTGAGTTAAGAACAGCTATACGAGAGTTTCAGGATTTAGGTTTACAAGGATCAAACATTGATCTTAATCAAACTTTAAGACGATTTGGTGATGTTACCGATAGAATGGATGATGGTAATATCATGCAAAAGTTTATGGTTAGTGGTGGTCTTAGCACATTTGGTAAACCGGGTAAGGCAGTTGCTAAAGCAGCAAGAGAATCATACGGTGCTATTGATGATGCTGCTAAATTTGCAGTGTTTATGAATGAAAGACAACAAGCTAAAAAAGTATTTGATTCTTTTTCTCCTGAGATACAGCAAAGAAAACTAGCAGAGTTTCAACAGCAGTATAGCGTAATAAATCCTACACGTGAAGACTATATCAACGAGCAAGCTGCAATTAAGACAGGTAATGTAACACCACTATATGGTCGTATTCCTCCGTTGTTAGAAAAGATGCGAGCATTTCCTATCATTGGTTCATTTACTGCCTATCCTGCAGAACGTCTTCGCAACGTATATCAAATTCTTAAAACTGGAACTGACGAAATGGTTGAAGGTTTTGAGACAGGTAATGCAGCGTTACGTAACCAAGGCATTAAAAGACTTGCTTCTTTATATGCAATGCAGGGTGCGATATATACAGGTGCATATGGTATTAACGCTGCTCTTGGAGAGAACGAAACAGTAGACAAGATGAGAGCAAGTCTACCTGACTGGCAGAAAAACTCTGCACTGATTGTAACAGGTAGAACAAAAGATGGTATGCCTACATATGTAGATGTTAGTTATCTAAATCCTGATCAATATGTTATTGGAGGTATTGTACCTCTTATGATGAAAGCATCACGTGGTGAAGATGTAAGTAAAGATTTAGATGAGTCTATTGTTCAAGCAGGAAAGAAACTATTTGAACCTTATGTGTCTCCTTCTCTTGCACTAGAAGCAGCTATGGATTTAGGTAATGTAGTTACGGGTAAATCAACTGACGTTGCCAGAGACTTAGCCTCTATGGGTAAAGCATTAGAACCGGGATACACTAAGTTTGTGCGAGACATGGCACAGGATGCAGAGGCATTTGAGAAGTTTGGTACTCCCGGTTCAGATGTAGAACGGTTCTTCTATCCTCAAAGGTTTGGTACAGTAGATGAACCTGCTGAAGGATTTATTGATTTACTGCAAAAGAATGGTTTAGGTTTTCCCGGCTTGAGAGAGGAAGTATTTAATCCCAAGAGAGTTATGGGATATACTCTTAATACAATTAATTCTAATGCACGGCAGAACTTTAATAGCTTTGCAGGTAAACTTGCTGACATGCTTGCCGATCCTAGATCAAGGTATGACTATGAAGAAGTTATGAAAGAATATAATGAAGTTCTTCAAGAGCAGTTTACTGCACAACAGGCTATTCGTAAACTGTTTCAAGACATGGACGGAATAATAGGTAAACAAGAATTAATAAAAAATCTAAACTCATATGATCTACGTGGTGTAGTACCATCTAAAAAGGTTATACGTGGTATTTTAAATGGTCGTGCTGCACCTACTACAAAAGCAGACAAAAGGCAATTCTGGTTGGATATAAATAGAAATTTATATGAGAAAACTGGTGAGTACTACACTCAAGAAATAGCAGATTTAAGACGCAACATGGCTAAATTAGAAAGGTTCTATCGTGGTGCTGATTTACGTGGTGATCCACCAGATATAAAGATAGGAGAATAACTATGGGAATACCTTCCTCAGTTACAAGATTTGGAAAGCATGAACCATTTGAATTACAGGTAGCTCGTAATCAAATATTTGATCATAAGTCTATTTTTAAATTTGGATTTAATCCTGATGTAGATGATGCACTTGAAACTGTATGGGCGCAGGGTGGCTTGTATTCTTACCTGTCTTCAGCAACTACTCTTTATATTTCTAGTTCATCTACTGCAGATGATGTAGCAGGTACAGGTGCAAGAACTGCTACAGTTTCAGGTCTGGATGCAGATTATAATGAAGTATCTGTAACAGTAGATTTAGATGGACAGAATGGTGTACAATTAGGAGATGCATCAAACTGGATACGAGTCTTTAGAGTTACGGTTGATACGGCAGGAACTGGTGGGCAGAATGCTGGTGTTATTTATATAGGTGATGAATCTTCTCCAACATCAGGTGTGCCTACAAATAAGTATGCTACTATAGCTATAGGAGACAACCAAACTCTAATGGCTTTATGGACTGTTCCAGCAGGATATACAGCATACCTATATCAAATAGATATTACGGTAGCTACTACACAGAATAATAAATACTGTACAGGCACTGTACTAGCAAGACCTTATGGTGGTGTTTTTCAGGTCAAAGATAAATTTGTAAAAGGTGAAAGCAGTCACAAACAAGAATATCAAGTACCTTTAAAGTTTGAAGAAAAAACTGATTTAGAAATTAGAGCAATAGGTGACAGTAGTGGTGCTAATATTGCTATTAGTGCAGGACTTGATTTAATCTATATTAGAAACGAATCAAACTAATGCAGATGGACGCACAGTTTTTGTTTCAGGTGGGAGCAGTAGTTGCTTCTCTGTCTGGCGCATGGGCATTGGTGCGTGCACAAGTAAATACCTTGAAGGCAACTCAAGAAGAAATTAAAAATAATGTTGATGAATTAAATAGAGAACTTGATGAAGCAGAGAATAATGTAGCTGTACTAAGACAGCAGATAAAAGTATTGTCTGATATTCTTAGTCCAGATAATCTTGCTGCTGAACACAAAAGAAAAGGTCAAGTTCATGAACAAATTAAAAAATTACAAGAAGAAGTTTCAAGTTTGCAACACATGCATAATGGTCGTCATCCCTTTATAGATGAACTATCTAGCAGTCATCATGCTCCTCGTCCTCAGAAAACCAAGAACAATTCATAAATATTTTAGATGTTCTTTCTTCACCTAATATCTCTAAGCTATTAACTATCTCTTGTTCTAATTCAGCGATAGACTTAACAGCTTCTTCTTCCTTTGTAGAACGAATGCGGGACAGTACCTCTAGTGCCTTAATTGCACTGTTGGTATGTCCTGCACTCTTAGCATAATTGTACTGGTTTTCTACCTCTGCAATAACATCAATGCGTGTCTCAAGTTCCTTTTCAAGTTCTTCAATACGCTCGTTAATCTCAGGTCGTTGCTTTAACCTGTGACCTTGTGTATGTGCAGACGTATCAGAATACCCTGCAGCTTTAGCAGCTTCAGTAGCATTACGATACATTACATAGGCTTGACAGAACTTCTCTTGCTTTAGATTAAGTTCCTTCATTTACAAAACTTTTCCCATGTAAGGTTGTGACTTAGTATCTGACGAGCAGTGTCGTTAGAAAGAGAGTCAGCATCGCTGATCATAATTGGAAAGGACCAACTACAGAACGCCGCCTCTCCTCCAACGCTTTCGCAACCGCTTAACAACATCACCGTCAGACATACGGCTAACTTCGTTTTCAATTTTGTTTCTCTCCTGTGTATTCTTAACTGCCTGTTCAAGTTCTTTCTTCTGGGCATTATCTCTTCCTGCCTTGAACGCAAAGATCAAGGGCAATATCTTGGTAAAAATATTTAACACAGAAGAAAAGAGAGAAAGCATTAGCCTACCTTTTCAGTCTTGCCTTCAGCAACCTTAACTTCTTCAGGTTTTACTTCAGGCTTTCCTGTCTCTTTGGCTTTACCAATAGTAAGACTTAGAAACTCTACTACTTTATATACTTTACCAAGGATTGTGTCAGGATCAGGTGTTTTAGTTCCTGCGATAATAAGACTTGCAATTGTAATAACACCAGTAACAGTGCTAAGAATAACGTCTGAATTATTAGTAATAAGTTCAAGCATATGATTCTCCTTTAAGCTGCCTGTTTAGTAATTAGATTAGTGTAGTAAACTTTGTCTGCTTGCTTTGAAGTTTTATATACTTCTGATACAAGCGTATTGTCTCCATGCATACACACATTCATTTCTATATCTTCGTTATCAAATAACTTTTCACAGTCCTGTGCCATTGCAAGAAGTTCACCAGTAGTCCAAAACTCTGAACCATTTGTTTCTACCTTCATGTACTTCATTCTACCATCTTCTAGTTTTTCTTCTAGATCAATCTCTGTTTCATCAGGGAATGAACAGTCAAAACCAAACAGATGAAAGTTTCTAAAGCCAAAGATATGCATCATTCCTATTGCTCTCATAGCTGCACAAGTACCACCATTAACAAACGTAGTATTTTCAGGTATATTTAAGCTCTCATTAATCTTTAGGCTTTGACCTTCTTGATTCTTAACTGTGTTTGCTACTGCCTGTGAATAAGCGTGCCAACCATATACCTGATCAGTCTTTGACTTTAGTAGTTCTGTAACTGAAGGATCAGTCATAGATGCAATGAAGAACATTGTACTAGGATCAACCTTATCAAATAAGGTAGATCGTACAACACCATGAGTACTCTCACCTTCAATGGGTCGAGGGTCTAGTATAACACATGCCCATGGCTTTATGCCAGCCTTTAGTAACTTAGGATAGCTGTGCTTCACACAGACAATTCGTGCATTTGTTTTCTTTTGCAGCTTCTTCACTTGCTTAAAGTCAGTAGATGATCCACCAGATACAATGATTGCATGTTCGTCATGCACATGACAGTTTCGGATCATGTCCCATCTATCAATAAGCTCTACGTTTCTGTTGATGTTGTCAACAATATTGTCCTTTGGCACAGAGTCACGTGGTTGGACAATAATAGGAACACGCCTCAATTCTGCAGGTATGTCATCAAGACTGTCATCATTAAGTAGAACAGCAAGATGTGTATGTCCACCACCTTTTACCCTATCTTGAGAAGGAAGAACAGTTATACGTTTGTCTTTGAGAGATTCAACCAATCTATTCGTACCAAGATATTCATCACCAAGAATATTACCGTCCTTATCTTTGGAAAAGAAATCATCAAAGACAACAACAGGTGCATGTTTTAGGTAACTGTAATCAGATTGTACAGTTTCTTCACTGTGTCCACCATCAATGTAAGCAAATGAAACATCTTTTAAATTATCTTTTGCTTTATTCAATGTTTCTTTTGAGTCACCTTTAAATAACTCAAAGGTAAATGTCTTGTCCTTTTCTGCCATCTTTGTGGCAAACTCTGTAAGACGTTTTGTTACAGCCTCTAAAGTGTTGTGTGCTTTAGAGTTTAGCTCTACCTTATCTAACTCTTCAGTAGCTTCTTCAAATAAATCAAAGCCAGTGTAATGTACCTTGTCACTCTTCTCAAATGCAGCAAGAGACATTTCAATAGCACGCCCACCATTCCACGTACCAACTTCTACAATGCTATCCTTTGCGTACTCACGTACAAGATCAGCAAGCTGACGATAGCGTGGTAGATTAACATCAGGTGCTACAGTATCTTTAGATAACTTTTTCTTGAGGTTGCCTTTGTAGTGTACCATGTATTCAGACAAGGGAGAATTAGCAAATGCAGCAAGACCGTCTACATTTGGAGTTAGGTTATGTGCTTTCAATCCATGTGCAAGATAAATTTTAAGTAGACGTTCAAAGATAAAACCATCATGCCATTCACGATATGATATTACTTCTCCTATATCGTAGCAACCACGCAAATCTGCCAACAGATAATGCGGAGACTGATAATCAAGATTGAAAGCAATAAAAGAAGTTTCACTATAGTCAACATCTTTCCTGCCTAAGTAAACCAACTCTGCCTTTTCAGGAACAATGGTATCTAAATTTTTCTGAGAGAAAGGCTTAGTAGTTATTGTATCAGCATCCAACCAAATAAGCCAGCCACCCTTTGCTTCTTTATCTCCTATCTCTAAAGATAGATCAGTCATAGCATATACTTTATGTGACCACTTAATAGCATCCATGCGCCAGTTATACTGCATCTGACCACCTTCAGTACCATCATGGTCTTTCATACGCTCACGATAATCAAGCATATCTTGAACATCATTTAGATTACGATACTCAATAACTTCTGACTGTGGAAACTCTGCTACTAATTCTTCAGGACAGTCATGGTAGTAAGCAATCAACTTTAGATCGTTCTTCCAAAACTTTGCTACAGACTCTAGCATATTTTTAGCATAGCTTATATAACCACTATCACTAAATGATGTTACAAACTTAGTCATATTGTTCACTCATCTCCCTATATAATTCATTCCATTCTTTTGCATATTGATTATCAATATCTCTTTTACCTTCCCAGTTTCTAAATAGTGGTCCACCTGTTGTGAAGTGTACACACTTAGGATCAATATCTTCAGATGAATGACCATCAAGCCAGTTCCATTCTTCAGTTATCTGACCTATTGATTCTGCCCAATGCATACCATGTAACCAACCTCCGCTACTAGTGTTCACATCAGATACAGTTAGTTCATTTAATTCTGGATTGCCACAGTTAAATAACATAAAGCTTGACCAGTTCTTTCTAAAGTAAGTCTGCTGTAATTTATTATCCATTTTATATTTGTCATTAGGTTGGTACTTATGATGTACACAAGCTACAGAAAAATCTCTATAAGCGAAGAGGTTAAATAGTTTATTTATATCATCTCTCATATACATATCACAGTCCATAAATAAGGCATGTCCTTGATGTACATTTAGAAAGGGTACAAGAAAACGTGTGAAACTAAACTCAGTAGAAAAAGGTTTACCGTCAAATGAATCTACCTGCTGACCATCCTTTATAATCTTTGTTCGCCAGTATAAACCTGTTCGCCTTACACTGTCCTGTTTTAGTCTAACAATATTTACAGGTGAGGATGAATATTTATTTATGCTGTATTCAAGAACATCACAGTAAACTTTTTCTTTAGGATCGTAACCAATGTATATTGTGGGAAGACTACTCATCAGCAGCTTCCTCTGCAATCTTTTCTGTAAGTTCTTTAAAGGTAATAAACTCTGAGGGTATCATAAAATATTCTAGTGTTATTAACATAGCATTCTTTAGCTCATCTTCAATTAGATCACTACTAAGATCATCTAATATAACTGTCTTTAATATTTCTACAACAAGATTATCACAGGTGGTAGTTGTTAAATCTACTTTAATTGTTGGTTCAGTGTCTAAAAAACTCATGATGTTCCTTTATAAAAAGGGGTGCGCTGGAGGTAATAGCACACCCCTAAGTATTATGCCTACTTTATAACAATTAATTTAGGTTGCTCTTCTTCTGGAACAACTTCTTCCAATGTAATAGTAAGAAGACCATCACGTAAGTTTGCGTCTCTTACTTCCATAGCATCAGATAAAGAAAATGATTTACGGAACTTACGTGCCGCAATACCTGTCACAATATAGTTTCTATTATCATCGCCATCTCTATCACCAACAATAGTAAGAATATTATCCTTTAATTCAATAGTTATATTTTCTTTTGAGTAACCAGCAACAGCAAGTGTTACCTTATAAAAATTATCTTCCTTCTCTAGATCATGAGGTGGAAACGCACCAACATTGCTTGGTACACGTTTAAATAAATCTTCAAAAGTACATCCCAACATGTAGTCTGGAAGTGTCTTTGAATTGGCGTTAATGTAATCAATAAAGTTCATTGTTGTCTCCTCGTTAAGCAAGTTAATTAAGTACACCACTATGGTCGTACCATGCATATACTACTACAGTATACAATCGTTGTCAAGAAAAAAGTTAAGTAAACCTTTCTCCTCTAAACCAACAGACAAGAGAGCATCGTTCTCCTTCTTTCACTTTTGTAACACGGTGGAAGATAAAGGAAGGAAAGACAGCAATGCTACCTGTCCTTCTCATATCTTTAAGAGTAGCAAACCTATCTCCTGCTTGAGGGTGCACCCACTTCTGTACCTGAAGATCACCACCCTTAAACTCACTGTTCAGTGAAACACATACTGTTAGCTTTCTTGTATAAGGATCGGAAGGAAGTTCTACACCAGCATCCATGTGCCAGTCGTAGAACTGTCCCTTACCATAGAAGGATACCTGTGGACTTTCAAAACAATTCATGTGAAAGTTCCAACCTGCTTCCTTGTTAGCTGTCTCTGCGTACAGTTGTAGAATGGAAGTAAGTTCAGGATTTTCTAGCCAAGCAATCCTGCTATTCCTTACTTCTTCAAGACGGACATTGTCACCACTTTCATATACGTCAGCTTCCTGGCTGTCTATTTCTTTAGCAATATTTAGAAAGCCATCACATAGTTCTTTAGGTATAACTTCTTTATACGTATGGTATGTAAGCATTAAACTCCACAACTCCCACCATGTCCAGTAATATCACAAATGTCATGTGTCTCAAGACCTTCTTCAAACTCTTCACCTAACTTATCAACAGCTTCGCTGTAAGGAACAGACGTTAGTGGTTGCCCACCACGGCATGAATCAGGGTATACAGTAAAGCCACGTAACCTATGTGCGTAAGAAGCAAGAGTGTTAGTAAAGTCCATAACAGTGTCTTCATTGTTCAACTTGCTTCCCCATGTTGGTAGGTTGATTGTCGAAGAGATTGACATATCAACGTAGTCCTGAACGTCTGCTTGAAATTTCATACGCCTCTTATAATCTTCTGCAAGATCAAGAGCAGACTCAATCTCATTAGGATCAGTACCATACAGATCAATAAGTTCCTGTGCTGCACTGTCTACTACGTATTGATAATGCCAACGTGTACCACCTTTTAAATACCTCCTCTTGTACGCTACAGCGAAGATAGGTTCTACACCTGTACTAGTACCTGCAAGAATACCAATGCTTCCTGTTGGTGCAATAGCACGGTTAGCTACTGGTCTGCTGCAGTTAAACTCATCAGCAGTCTTCTTTGAAACTTCATCACTAACACCTTTGTATACACCTAACCACTTATGTAACTCAGGTGTTACCTCATACTTAGAACCACGCTTGATCAACCACTCATGCATACCCATCAAACCAAGACCTAATCTACGGTTCTTGATGCGAACATCATATACCTTTTCATATGGTAGCTTTGCTTTTAATGTACCACAGATAAGAAACTTAGTTGCAAGTTCAACTATATCTTTAAACTCTTGAAGATTATCAACTCTTCCAAGGTTGATTGATCCTAGATTACATACGTCCGAATCATCCGCTGAACAAACTTCCGTACAAGCATTGCGAAGTGTTTCATTTTCTTTATCAAAGAAGTTAAAACTAAATCCCGGTTCTGCTGTTTGCAACGCTTGTCGTACATTCTGTTTAAAAGTAGACCCAACATCACCTGTCTCCCAGTAGTTTAATAACCATTCAGTATCGTAGTTTACACTGATATTTGTCATGTCTAGTGGTGCAATGAAGTTAAAGTCTTGTTCTTTAATCTGACCAATAGAAAACTCTGTATTACCAACTGGCATATCGTACCAGTTCTTACTGGTAAGAAACTTTTCTATGTCAGAATGTTTCCAATTAAGGCTGGCATAAATAGCAGATCGTCTGCTACCACCCTGCATAACTCGTCTACCAATCTCATTGATCATCATCATCTTTGGTATAGGACCAGATGCAAGACCACCAGTACCAGACAGCACTCTACCTTCTTCACGATACACAGAGTAATCAACACCAATACCACCACCTGTCATCAGGCATGACTCTGCCTTCCATGAAAGGTTTGCCCAGTCTTCACGTGTATCTTCTTCTGCACGTAGAAGGTAGCAGTTGTTGAAAAATTTATTTGTGCGACCAGCGTAGTACAAATACCTGCCACCGGGAATAAATTTTAGATCAGTAATGTATTCCTTTAGCTGCTCTTTTTCGTCTTCCTTCAGATAAGGACTACATACATCATCAACAAGAACTGAAGCTAGGCTTGACCATGTTTCACAACCATGATGTGCATACTTATGTTTGAAGATATCTTCACTAAACTTGGAACGGAACATTGGATTTTCATTGGATCGAAATGTAGGCATTTATTCTATTCTCCCTTGGTTACATGATCGTGGACATAAAGCATGATTATCGCATAGTGAATAATCTTTAGCAAGTCCTTCCTGTTCTTCCCTTCCTTGTTACCATATCTCTTCCAGTATTTTAATATGTTACCCATAACAAAACCTTCACCATGCCCACTGTCAAGGATGATATCTGTGGCTTGATATTTACCTTTTGCATAATGTTCTTTATATGTAGATGAAATGTACTCATGCATCTCATCTATATAGTCTCCTTCGTCAAACTTAAAACTTGGTAAACTAGAATACATCTTAACAATCTCTGTGTCTCTATCCATTTGTTTTCTCCTAGTCGAATGTAAGGACGGCATTGATACGCCTACGAACATATTTAATCTCCTTAGATTTAAGAACCTTGAATGCAAAGCTACGAACATAGTCTGCATCCACACCTGCTATATCACAGACAGTACTAAAATCTTCAGCAGTAACACCTACAGAGGCAAAGAACCATGCCTTTGCAGAATCACGTGCTGTCTTAGACTCTACTGATTCTCTATTGTTTTCTGGTTTGGTAGCATCAAGCATTGCCTGTAAGACAACACCAAGAAACATTATCTGTTCAGGACTTGTTGTTTTGTTTTCTACGAGACTTTCTACTTCTACCAGAAACTTTTCTGTTCCTTCTCTCATCTAGCCAACTGTCAGGAATACCATCAGAGAGTTTACAAAACATAAAGTCGTTCTTGTTACACCAGTCTGCATAGGTAGTCTTTGCTCCTTTGTTTAATTTCTTGTTAGGGTTATCGAATACAAATCTTACATCCAAGTCAGGATTAGACTGCCTAAGAAAAAGATGTTTCTTTCTATCGTCAAGAGTAAACCTACCCTTCACTTCTAATATAATACCAGAAGGAAGAATAAAGTCAGGTAGATATTTTTTAGATTCAATCCACATGTACGGAATGTAGTGTGGTTCAAACTCAAAGTCAATATTTAAATCTATCAGATAGTCTGCTGCTCTACGTTCAGAGCGTGATCTAAACTTGTAGTTCTGGGACATTCGGTTCACGATCTACATTAGTTAAATACTTTACACTGTTTGCGTACTGGAATGCACGTAATCCCTTACCATTGTTAGCATCCGACCAACAATCAAACTTATAAGGGCAATAGTTACAACCAGTAGCCAACTGCATATTCCCAGACTTACCGTCAGGAACATCATCATAACAACGAGAAGGTGGTTCACTATCTTTGATAGCATCTCTAAGATAGTCAATCTTTTGTGAAGCATTTATCATCTCCATTTGATGTACTGGACAATAAGCTATCTGACCTGTTGTCTTGTCAATAACAACCCATCCAGCTTCCTTGGCATTGTTAGCTTGAGCATACGCAGATAACTGTGCAACATAACCAAAAGGATCATCTTTGAATACCATACCCTCAGTAAACTTCTTGAAAGAAAATGACGATGCACTTTTAAAGTCAACAAGAACATCATCAACCACTGCATCCTGATGACCAACAACATCATTTAGTACTACCTGTTTCTGTTGATCAGATACTTTATGACCAGCAGCTTTGGAAAGAAAGACAAGAAGTGCTTCAAGGATATCCCCATACAGGAACTTGATATAATCAGACCCAGCTAATTCTTCCTGTTCAGTTGATCTGACAGAGTACCATACTTTTCTTGCTGGTTGACCAATCATTGATAGCCTTAAATTATTTCTTGGCTTTCTTTCCTCAGTAAGAGCATTGACAACAGCATCAGCAACATCCTTGGCAAGTTCCTGCAGAGCAGTAGCAGGAATCTTTGTAGGTTCATTACTGGTGAACAGACTGTAAATGTCTTCTACCAAAGTATCAATTGTTTTCTGTGCTGTTGTCATTTTAATTACGCTGATGCTTGCGGTTCAGCCATCAAACGATAACGAGTATACGTTTCACCTTCAGTCGTTTTAGCGGTAACTGTATCAATATCAAAGCCACGACTGCGAAGACGAGAAATATCTGCAGTAAGATTCTCTGACCATCCACGTTGAATAGCAGTCTTACGAGTTACACGCATCTTCTTACGCAAAGCACTAAGTAGTTTACCTTCATTAGTCATAGTCTAGTTCCTTTGTTGAGTTAATTACATAGTCTGACAGTCCCTCTCCACACCTGTCAGCAATCGTTGCTCTAAGATAATAGCAACCCCGTGTTAGGGACGGTTAGAACGGAATGTCCTCACCTACTTGTTCGTTATTTCCTACAGTGTAACCACCTTCTACTGCAGAGAAATCCTTATTGTCACCGTATGAAATAAGATCAACAACCTGCACACCCATCAGGTCAGATGCTACACCCTTCTTCTTGTTGTACTCCCATTCATATGTAGCAAACTTAACATTGACCATACTACCGTTACCAATAAGACTACCGTCCCAGTTATTATTCTGTGAGTCTTTAACGATAGGTGCAGGACGCTCAGAGCCATCACGCTTGTAGACTTTGCGCTTGATCTTTACAAAGTCTCCACGATCATCACCCTTGTTCTGCACGTTAAGACCAAGGCTTTCAACCAAACTCTTAGTATCCTCATCTAAACAAACATCGACAGAGTATACTGGTTCGTAGGTTGTGTTGGGAGAAAGAATGCTTGCCCAATAAGCCTTGCCAGAAATAATATGTACATCACTCATGTTAACTTTCCTTTCAGTTTTAATCGCCACACCATGTGGCTTTTCATTCAACGATTTGCGAAGTATGCCTGACCTTAATCAGATAGTCAAGCACTTTTTTTCAGTGGTGGTAATTTTTTTAATGCTACTGCATAGTCCATCAACTCCTCTTGTCCTACGTTATAACAGGGTCTAACAAATTTACCATCTGCTCTATTAAAGTTCTCTTCTTTAATCAGCATATGGCAGGGGTAAAATCCTTTCAGCATAAAGTTATTATCTGATAGCTTTATGACCAAGGCGAATAGATCAATAACTTCAAGACACTTATTACTTACAGCAAGTAGTCTACCATACACATGATCTGTTGTCTTAACGTCAACGGTAAGACCATCAAGAAGTAAATCTCCTTTATCAGTTCCTCTCTCCATTGAACGTATACCAATATCCATAACACCATCTGGATACTCACCAATCATTTTGTACAGTGCTAACTCTCCACCAACACCAAGGATATCAAACTTATAAGGATCATTTTTGTCTCGTTTAGCTGCAGTATCCTTTACACTTTTCTTTCTATTATTATTATAACGTGCCTGACCTATCTCAGTGTATAATTTAATTTCAGTATCTGATAATTGTATCAGTGTGTTTCTGACCAGTTCCGGCCTATCTTGTACTCGCTGTCTAGTGGGCATTTAATTTTCAAACTCCTTTCTGTATTCTTCATTGCAAGTTTTGTTAGTTCACCAAATCTATCAGCTTGTGGTCTGTATACCTCATGCTGATACTCATCGTGTATGGATGCAACTAACTTAGCTTTGACCTGATGCTGCCGCACCAAACTATTTATTTCAATTAGCCATTGCTTACAGATAACTGCACCTGCACCTTGAATGAGAAGATTGACTGCTGCATGTTGGTTGCGAACCTTCAACCATCTACCATCAAGACCTTTAAGATAACCTCTTTGACTTGCCCTGTCAACCCTTTCTCTTAACAAAGCAAGAGCAGGTACGTTACCAAGAAATGTATCTATTAGACGTTGACCATCTTGTGATGTACCGCCAACGATCTGACCTATCTTTGCTGCACCTGCACCATAGATAAACGCATAGATAAATGTCTTGGCCTGATCACGTGTATCAAGACCTGCTGCCTTTTGGTTTGCTGTATGAATGTCACCTTCCACAACTTCTTTTGTAAAGGAAGGATCGTTAAGATAGTGGGCTAATGCCCGTAGTTCAAGCGAAGAAGCATCGCAACCAACAAGAACATTAGCTGCATCTCCAACAGTCCAGCATTCTCTACACTCCTTACCATACGGTGAATAAGATGCAGGAACTTGTGCCATGTTTGGAGAATGATGTGCCATCCTACCAGAGATAGCACGTAATGTAAGAACTTGTCCATGTACTTTACCATCCTCATGTACCGCATCAATCCATGATTGGACCTGTGCAATACGTTTCTTTAACGTAAGATATTCTGCAATCATCTGTGCTTCAGGGATATCAACTCCGCGAAGCACAGATTCATCTACGATTGCATGTCCTTTTTCAGTGAACTTATCTGGTTGCCAGCCACATCTAGTTAGTCTATTAACGATCTGCTGACGACTGGCAAGATTAAATGTTTGGTAGTCAATTGAAGTGTGTGGTCCTGCAACTGTTGTTGGGTCTTGTATATGCCGCAGACCCACAGAAGAAAGACTACCATCTTTTTTGTAACGAGGTGTAACCTCTTTAACCGCCACAGGAATAGGAACAAATCTTGTTTGAACTTCTCGTTCCAATTCAAATGACTTGTCTTGTAACCGTGCGGTAAGGCTAGTTGCTTTCTGTAAATCAAGAGTAAACCCATTCCTTTCTTGTTGACTGACCAACGCACGTATCTTGTACTCAAGATCAATAGAACGTCGATCAATCTTTTGTATGTCTGGTTGAAGGTTGATCCATACCCGTTCAGTTATGTCCACATCTCTCTTACAATATGTGACCATCTCTTCTGATAGGTGACTAAAATCTTTAAAGTCAATCTTATTGAACTGAAGTTTCTCACCCCATGCCTCAAGAGAATGACCGTCTTCTCTAACAGGATTAGTTAGTTGAGACAGTATCAATGTGTCCTCTACCTGTGACAGTTTGATCTGTGTACCTAACAATCTGTTAAGGGTAGGTGCATCAAACGATATACCATTATGCATTATAAACTTGTTCACTCGTTTAGCAAAGATGGGAAACGTCTTGATGCACTGATCACCCTTCCAGACATGGTGCTTACCTGTTTCTCTGTCCTTTGCTACGATACAGTACACCAGTGTAGCGTTGAGAGAATCAGTTTCAATGTCTAGAACTACATCCATTAGAGTACCTCTTCTAAGTTATCTTCCTCCCCATTATCACCTAGATTGTCTACTTCTGTCAAGCGTCCTGTATCACTATTAAAGAACAAGTGACATGCAACACCAGTATCTCCTGCGTATCTGTTCTTTAGTACGCGAATGGTTGTAGTGTTAGCAATGTTAGGATCATCTGATTGCTGATCACGTTCCATAGCTACCACTGCATCAGACAACTGTGCAATAGATTGTGATCCACGTAGATGAGCAAGGCTAACTTCCTTACCATCTTCATGCCCCTTGTCACCACTGCCTCTGCGTAAGTGAGAGACAAGCAACAGTGCTACGTTAGTCTCTTCAACAATAGATCGTAGCTTGGTCATCAAGTTGTCAATGTTTCTACGTTCATCATCACCCTCTAAGCCTGACACTAGAATGGACAAGTGATCAAGGAATATCCACTTGCAGTCCAAGGCTTTGATCATGTAGCGAATGCGACCAAGTATCTCATCAGTCTTCATACTACCAAAGTGATCGAAGGCAAAGAACCTACGTGTACCTACCGTTGCTTCTTGCCATGTGGTCAGGTCTTCACGGCTGAACTGCTCTCGTATCTCTCTGATATACAGTCGAGCGTTAGCTTCAACTGACATTAGATGAAAGATAGTTGAACGTACATTCTCTTCCAAAGAGATAACACCAATGTTTTCTTCTGTGTTATTCAGAACATGGTGCATAAGTTCTCTGATCACACTTGACTTACCAGTACCTGTACCTGCAGTGAACGTAACAAGTTCACCAGTACGAATACCATACAGCTTGTCATTGATACCCTGCCAAGGATAGAGACAGGTCTTGTAGTTACCTTCCTCGTACAGTGCATCACCCATATCAGCAAGATTAAGAATACCTGCTGGTGTATAAATCTTAGCGTTCCACCATGCACGGGTAAACTCTTCACGCTTACCACTCTGAATGTATTCACAAGCATCTTTGTACTCAAGGTGTACGATCTTGCATTGGTTAGGTTCAAAGAGAGAGGCAACCTGCTTTGCTGCCTTGCGTCCTGAATCATCATTGTCAAAGCACAGGACGATGTTCTCGTACTGTGACAAGTATTCTAGATTTGCTTTGCAGTTGCGTAGTGCAGATGCTGCACCGTCCTTGATGGAAAGGACAGGCCATTTACTACCAAGCATTTCATATGCTGCGAGTGCATCAAGTTCACCCTCACAGATAGTGACATACTTACCACCCTGATTGAATAGGTTCTGTCCAAAGAGTGTACCCTGTCCGACATTACCAATGGCTCGAATGTCCTTGGGTAAATTACGAACCTTGTCACCTACATGATTGTTGTCCTTGTCATAGTAAGGATATAGATGTTGTACAATCTTATTAGAGTTATCTTTTACTGTACGTACATTATACTTCTTACAAGTAGCCTCTGATATTTTACGGTCAGGAATGCTAGTGATCTGTCCGTTAACTGTCATTGGTCGTACTGTGCTTTGTTGTGGTTGCATTGTCATGTCTTCCATATCGTTTGATTTAAAGTAAGTAGAACAACTGAAACAGTATGAGTGTCCATCACTGTATGTCATACATGCATCACTTGAGTCACATGCAGGACAAGGACCACGCTTCACCACGTGGCTTTCCGTTTGCATCATAGTTTCACAATCCTATAAACAGTTTCGCTTGTGTCACCATAGACTGTCAGTTTACGCTGACTATGACTTAATCTATTAGAGTATTTAAGATGGTTAGTCAAGGACTTTATTGACTCAAGAACATCACGCATCTCGTCTAGTGTTCCTGTATCAATAGATTGATTGATGGTCTTGTTCACCAGACGGTACATCTTTTCTCGTTCCTTTGTGTTTAAGTTTACGTGAGTAGAGTGTTTTGTCCTTGACTACCTTGTGTCCCAAGGCACGCATCCAACGCCAGTTAGGATCACGCTGCTTGGCTTTCTTCTTCATTGCACTTACTCCTCTTGGTTGTTTAGTAACTCATCGACAAACGCCATATCACCTGCCATAATCTCCTCTGTTTCAATGGAAGCTAACTTCTTTGCTTCCTTTCTGTTATAACCTTCTTCCATATAAGTAGACAGTAACTCACGGAAGATTGTCTTACGATCTTTTTCCCACAGGTTTTTCATTTACCCTGTCCTCTGTACCTTTTCCAGTTCTTACGCTTATGTTTATTTTTTGGATTAGTATTGTTTGAATGACCAATGCTTGTCTGTTGGTGCTTATTCAATTCAATCTTGCTGTTAGTTCCTATGTCTTTTTTACTTGCCATTAGTTAATGCTTCCCATGATACAGGATATAAATCCTTAATGATTACGTTCCAATTTTCTGCTAGTTCTTGTATCTCTTTTTGTGCGTGCTTGTCAATACGTAACTTGTAAGCACGTGCAAATGCAGCAAGAGAACCAGTAACATAATAACTCGTATACATTGACTGAGGCAAGACCATCCTTGCTTGTTCAGGACACACACCTTTTCTTAATAGATTTTCATACGTCCACTTGCATGTGTTCAATGCATGTTGATATACGTCAACCAATGCTGGCGGCACACCTTGTACAGTAGGATTAATATCTATCCCTTTCTCACTACTACCTTGCTTGGCATTGTCTGCTTTACCTCTCCACATATCTGGAGTGTAAAACTCTGGAGTATCGTCAACATACCGTCTACTAACTTCATTATAACTAAATCCTATTGTATGTTTGAACCTTTGCCTTGCAACAAAGATAGGAATAGTTTCACGTAATGTTATTATGCAATGTGTGAAGGGTGTGAAGTGATTGTGCTTGGCAAGGTAACGTATCAACGCAGTGTCCTTCGATGACAGTTCTCTACGAACACTATGGTTTACTTCCCAATCACTTTCCTTGTCAAAGGATACACGTGCAGAATTTACTACAGTTAAGTCTGTGCCAAGACAAGATATAAGTTCAGTTTGCATTTAGTTTTCTTTCTGAAAATTCTTCTAACTTTGCTTCTGCTGCAGATAATTTATCTTTTAAATAATCTACTTGTTCTTTAAGTTCTTTCGTTCTTTTGTATTGTTCATACAGTTGTTCATTTAATATCTTAACTTCTTTTTTCAAGGCAAATATTTCTGTTGTCATAACAAAAACTCCTTAATAATTTTATTTCGTACAGTTGTTATACCTTTTGCAATCTCAAATAAATTATCATGTTGTAGTTTACTTGCAGGTTCAATATCATTTACCAAGTCTAGTAAATCATTTAGTTCTTTTACCAAGCTAGGCATAACTCCTGTTGTATATCTACTCATTCTCATTTCTTCTTCTTCAATTAATCCCGACAAGAATATACGTACTCTCATAGGATCAAGATGATTTAATTCTACTCTAGATATTTCTTCTGTAAATTGTTTGATGTTATCTAACAACATTAGAAGCTGTCCGTAAATCCAGAGTCAGGAAAGTCTAGTTCAATATCTCGTTCACATATCCTCTTCTTCCTAAGAGAATCAATATAGTTTACTAGACAATCTAATTCAAATATTAAATCAGAAGATAATTGTTTTATCATTAGGCTTGGATCAGACAGACAATCTTTTACTAAATCTTCAAGAGCAACTTTAAATAAAGTTCTCAAGCCTTGATCATCTTCATGATCATACACTGCAACATACAATCCATCATTATGTATTTCAAGTTGGATACGTGCAACCCGCTTTGGCATTTCTTTAACAAGCATAATAGTTCCTTTCAGTCTGTTGGATATTCTACATCTTCACCGTGCTGCTTGATGACACTGATAAAGTTTGCATGGTCCATTAACATATTCATAAGAGATTGTCTAGGTACTTTTATTTCCCTTGCATTCTTTCTTGCTTTATCTACTGCTAAGTGCAGAAGATCAAAGTCTTCGTCGCTTGTGTACAGTTTCATCCTCGCCTCTTAAATTAGGGACAAGCCTACTACACTGGTGTAGCAGACCTGTCCCATTACAACAAGCTAGTGGATTTGGTTTAAGTAGGAAGGAACTTCAAAGTCGTAGTCGTCTTCCCATTCTTCAAGACCGTTGAGAAAGTCATTGATATCCTCAATGTCTACCTCTTCCAGATAGTTTGCGTCCACAACATCCATGAGGTATGCACGCATATAGTTTGGAATGTCTTGATGATCTTTGTACTTGTAAACCATAACAGTATCCTTTCTATTTGTTGTTATGCTACTTCAAGATAGTCAGCAAACACCTTGCTGCCAAGCCATTTGCTAACCTGTTCTTGACGCTTGAACAGTGTACCATTATCACCTGCCTTAGTCAAGTCGAAGCGACCGTCATCACCGTGGCTGGCATAGTGGGTCATAGCTGACACAACGGAGAAGATGTTCTTTCCACGTGTCTGTACCTCGTCAAGGTACTGTGCAAACAGACGATCTGACAGACCATTACGTTTCTTAGGATCATCTGTCGTACCAGTGGTGAGAGTACGGAACAGGTTCATCACCTTACGACTGTCCCAGATACGAGTGTCTGCCCACTGCTGATACTGATTGACGACATGTTTGTGACGCTCAATACTATCATCGAATGCTTGAATAAACCCATCGACTTGGAAGTTCTTGGTGTGACGCTTACGTGCCACATCAAAATGTCCGTTGATCTGTCCATTGGTGCAGAAGAAATCAATCACTCCACCATAGAAGACAACAGAAGAAGAACCATCAAAGGTATTCTTCATGATGTACCGCAACCCAATATCAGTACTGTGTCCTGTTTTAGTTTCAACAGTACGTTTCATCTTAGGTAGAACGTACTCTGCATAGCAGACTGCACCACCCTTGGTGATATGATCTTTGATCTGTACATCTTCCAACACTGATGGATCAAAGTGATTGACCATCTGTTCCTGCAAGGGAATGAGAACCTCTTCGTTCTCTACGACACGGTAGTTAGACTTGACGACAGACAAACAACTATCCTCTTCACTGATACCATCACCCTTGGTTAGCATCTTGTAGTTCTGTGGTACAAGACCACTGATGATACCAACAACTTCCTGCTCAAAGACAGGAAAAAAGATTTCACGGTCGTTCTTTGTCGTAAGATGTTCCAACATCATATAACTCCTTGTACTTGGTTGCTTCAATAATTGAACGGAATAGTTTAGTCCTAGTTCTTTCCCGTCCATCTTCACTGACAGAAACAATTATAACTCTATAATTATCTTTGTCAAATCTTTCTATATAAGAATAACAACTGTCTTTCATTGTTACTCTTTCTGTTCTATATTGTCAAGTCTTTCTTTTACATCTTCTAGTTGAATGTAATTTATCACACCATGTCCACCAGAAGTAAGTAACATAGCAGGTGCTAGACAACCTGACAAGACTGTTGCTGCCACCATGATGGCGATCCATTTTTCCATGTCGCAAACCTTTCTTTTTCGCCAAGGTAATAGTTACGGTACGCCTTGATAACATTGATATTTTTGTATTCATCAGGCATACACTGTGGTGGGTCTTCCCAACCTGTTGCTTGTAGTTCGTAGGGTAGTTGCATTAAATTAGAAACAATTCCTTTCCGCTCTGTTGCGTGCATCTTAGCGTATCTCTTGCTGTACTCACGGCAGGTATGGGATAGCAACCTATACAACCAACGATAGTGGTGCTTACTCTGCCTTGCCCACACTGCTGACGGGTGATTTTTGTGTGTGGACTTGTAGCATTCTATGCTTGGCACACCGTCAAGTTCATGGTGTGCGGTTGATAGTAGTTGTGCATACTCAAGAATCATCTTGACAATATGCTTGTCGCAATGATATTCTGCACAAACTTGTGGGTCGTTGTGTAAATAGAATATATTCATTACTCTTCTTCCTCTAGTGATTCGAGAACGTCTTTCAACTTAAACCCAAGACGAACAAGTCCTTCGACATATTCGTCTTTACTTATTACACCATAGTCATGTAATGTATTCAACTTGTCTACCTTTCTCTGCCAAAACTCTTCGACAGGTACAACATTACTATTGTTCTGCTTCGTCATACGACATACCATACTTCTCTCTCCATGTTTCACAGTACTCAAGATACTCTGACTTGCATCTCATTGGATCGAAGTACCAACGAGGCATACGATCATAGCGGCGTTCCATTTCGTCTCGCCATTCAAAGAATGTCATCATAGTTTTAATCTCCTTGCAGCTATGCTGCATAGCATCAGTATCACACCGTACAGCATGACCATTACAGAAAGCCAATGCTCTTGCACTGACTCGTTGTAGTATGTGCCAAGCAAACCTGCAATAGCACACACCACACCGATTACAAGCATTAGGTTAGCCATCTATATTCTTCCATGATTTTATACCACTATAATCTGTGGACAACAAGATACGACTCTCCTCACCGTAACCATCTTTGTACAAGGTAGCAATCTCTTGCTCATTGCCTTCTGAATCGACAGCAACGACAGAAACGGTGTGAAAGTATCCCGCTTTTGATTGTGAAGGTACAGTATTCTGCATCAGCTTTAGTTCTGACACACCAAATACATTTGTTGGTCCTACTCGCATAGTCTTACTCCTCTTCCAGTAGTTCTAGTTGACGCTCATTGTTGACTGCATTAACCAACAACGAAATCTGTTCATCGTTCAATACTTTCTCCATATTTTGGAGATGCGTATCGGAACTTTCTTGTAGTTCTTTGCGGATTTGTTTGATTGATTTAGTCATGGTCTTACCTTCACTTGTGTTTCATCGTATTCAATCTGAGCATCAAGATTGTCCCAATCCAGATCACTAAGTTCCGCTGCTTGGTCTTCTGCCTTCATACGGATAAAGCCTCGCTCCGTATCTGTCAAGGGACGGTCGCTATCGACTGTGATTACAGTTGATTGCTGGACGGTACGGTATACCGTTATTTCGTATTCACTCATTGTCTTACTCCTTTGCCTTTTTCTTTTCAATGCGAAAGATTTCTTTCTTGTAGTCACTCACGTTTGCAAGATAGTTAAACTTATGGCGTGACCGTTTGAGATTGTCAAGAAACTTTTCAAAGTCAAACGTACTGTTCTCCAATGCTTCAAGTAAAGCACCATGAAACTGTTGTTTTCCCACAACATTATGTGCAAAGGTAGGATTAGTCGCGCACCTCTGCATTCGCTTGATCTTAGACAGTCTATCTTTAACATGTTCCTCGTTGAAGGAATCATATTTCAAATTGCCTTCTTTAAAATTCCAACTACCACTTTTGTAACTGGATGTTTTATTAAAGATTGCAATAAGAATACTATGAGACACAGTATATTCTTCTTTATATTTCTTATATATATTATATACATTTGCTGTCTCAGGACGTTGTGACCAGTAGTTTGCAAAGTCTGTTAACGTCCAGTTACGTTGGTGTGTGTTCATGTTGATGAGGTTCATGTCATTGTGACTGTCATCAATCATAATGTAAAAAGGTTTGGACAACATCTTTGCTACCTCATATCTATGTTGTCCATCGACAATAACAAGAGACTCGTTCTCTTCTCGCACTACAATTGGTCGTAAACGTAGCACATCGTTACGCTCGACTGACTTTTTCAATCTGTCCACATTAATATAGTTTATGTCACGATTACCATGAACACCTTGCAAAGTATGGTATAAGTCATCACTTGGATTTACTTTGTAAATCTTATTAGATACTTGCAAGTTCTTCGTTGTCTTCTTGAAGAA
>Ga0209645_1000160_pt1 | contig 34884 bp, 29 predicted proteins | sample ETNvirenome_6_30_FD_184070 | JGI IMG/M metagenome (GOLD analysis project Ga0209645, IMG submission 184070) | Marine viral communities from the Pacific Ocean - ETNP_6_30 (SPAdes) (version 2) | ecosystem: Environmental > Aquatic > Marine > Oceanic | place: Pacific Ocean | collected 2013-06-19
GGGTTCATAATATCACAACACTGTCATTACTTCTGTATAGCGCGGTAGTGTTTCAGCCACCTGCGCCTTGAATAGTTGATACTTGCTACCCAAGTCAACATTCTGTGTTCCTTCGGGTAGTAGCACGCTTCGGTCGTCGGACAGTATCAAGTCCATCGCGACCAACTTGGTGCATATATCTTCAATCGCTTTCTCAACATATCGCTCACCATAGACATACGATACCTTGACTGCGTTCCATGAGAAATAGGGGTATGAGTTGTTAAAATACACAACTCCTAAATCATAGTCAGCCCACCAATCGCGGAGTCTTGCTTCATCACCTGTGGTCGTGCCGACATAATCAATCTTGAATTTCTTTTGTGTAATAGTAGCACCATTACTGGTTGCTGTATGTATGTGCGTTGGTCCCCCAAGGTTGGTAATACCGTTAAGTGTGTTTCCTGTAATACTCGTATAATACGCAAACCCATTACCTATATTGATGATACCGAATGGGACAAACCCTGTGATGTCTTCAACAGTAATCGTGTCGGCTACATTATCAAACGATGTTATCTTTGTATTAATATCAGTCGCGCCGGAGAATATGATACCGGAAGATGTGCAAGCATAAGTTGAATTTTCACCCGCTTCACCGCGACGCATAGAAGTAATTTTTACTTGACCGCCTCCATAATCCGCATTAGCCGATGCCATAAACTCATGATGCACATTTGCTGTTATTGTTCCGTCTGTTTCTGTCGCATCTTCTAATATGAATGATGGGACAAATTCTGTTGCGGCTTTGCCTTTACGCAAGTCTTTGTTGATAAGGTCGGATAATTGCTGTGCTGTGCTTACATTGTCAAATTGCGCGCGGAACTTAGAAGAGCCATCACCAACAGTCAATGTTGCTACACCACCTCCACCCGGACACAAAAACACTTTATCTGTATTAGCAGTTAGTTGTGTGAAGTCATTAACTTTCAATCGTATTTCAGCCGCGGCTATCTCACGATAATCAGCACCCTGCCATATTTCAAGTCGCAGTATTTGTTGAGCATTGCGGAACATCAAAGGAACAGAACCAACATAATCTGTATAGTATCTGCGACGATATGGTTTGTAAGTATCAAAATTAAGATATTCAGCAGTCTGCAACATGGGTCGCCAAGAATTGTTTGTCAAGTTGTCTATCTTGTCTTGTGTTCGCATAATAAGAGTTTCAACTTGTTTTTTGGTAACACCCTTACGCTTACCATTAGTGAATGATTGAAGACTTTGAACTTCCGCGTTGTCTGCTACATCAAATGTCACACCACACCCCGGCGACATTTCTAACGCGACAAATCTATTGCTACCGGAAGTGGCGGCTTCTATCTTGGCTATTACACATTCAAAAGGAAATTCGTTGTCCGAAGTAAGTTCAATTGTGTCCCCCACTTCAAAACCGACTAATCGGTAATCCCTCGCTGATATGAAAACATGCGTGTTTGAGTTGTTTTGATACATAGGAACAGGGTCGGGGAAGGGGATTTGTAATATGTCCGCAACCTTCTGTGGAGAAGTATAGTATAGTCTATCGGGGAATAAAGGTCTTCCTTCGCGCTCTCCTGTTTGAAATACTGTTGGCATTAAATCACCTCTTCTGTCTTAGCAAGATTGTAGTCCATTGGCTTCTTACAAGCACCGCAACGCTCAAGATAACAGAAGTGAAGCATACCGCAAAAACGGCATCGCGTCCCCGAACCAATGTTAACAATATCCCGTATGTTGCGCGTTTTCATGTTTTGACGCTTTACAACGCCTTTCAACTTATCGCGCTCATCGGTCTTGACCATTGACTCTTCGGCTTTGCGCCAGCCCTGTTTCTCAAGTCGTTGAAGTTCTTGTATGTCCATGTCGCTCACCCTCATGAGGTGATAACTATGACATAGAGATTACCTTGCATCGTGTAAGATGTAATACCTTCAACTGTTTTACCCGCAACATATTGACCTATTGCTCCCATCACACCACTTACTGTGGTAAGGTCAGTTGCCTCATTAGGGGTAAATTCAAACACTTTAGAATTTGACAAGGTGAATCACCTTATCTCTTACCAATCGCGAATAGTTTTCCACCTGCGGCAACACCGGGGTCAGCGTGAACTACTGTGGTTCCGTTGATTGATGTTGTTGCATTTGGACCCGCGCTTCCCTTGATTGCGCACACTTGAGCAAATAGAATTTCGCTCATGTGGTCGCTAAGGTCTGTGCTTGTATCGCCGTTTGCAACGGTGCCTGTAATCACTATCAAATCGCCTAATGTATGTGGTCTGTTATCACTTGTAAATGCCATAATTATTCATCTCCTGTTGTTTGTGCTTCTCCGCCTTCGGTTATAGACTCTTCGGGTGAATTAAGATGCGCGTCAATCAACGCGAGCAACTTGGCTTTGGTGGAGAGCGCGGAGTATTCAACCCCGTTCTCATCACACCAAGCCATAATATCACCTTTCTTCCAACCCATGTCGGGGATACCGTCATTTCCAAGGTCAACTGTTTCTGCTTCAAAGGTATGCCCTTTGATTACAAAGTCTGCCCCGTCAACAGCGGCGCGGTTCTTATCAAGCCAATCAGCCGATACTTCAACCGCTTTACCCCAAGTCCACCAACCTAAACGACCCATGTTCGCACCAGCGCGTCGTGGGCCTTTGTAAGTTATAGTTGGCAGAAGCAATCACCTCATGCGCCCAGCAATAAGACTGTTACTTGCACTACTTGGTTCGCAGATTCGGAATCCAAGATAAGACAAGGCAAACTTCCACCAGTGGCAAGAGGCGCGACTGTTGCATCTGCACCCACTTTACCTGTGTTAGTCATTGTAATTGTCACATCTTTCGCGGCTGTTGCCGAAGCGTATCCTACAATTCCAAGAATCTTTGAAGCACCCGCTGAAAACAATAGAGGCTCAACTGTTGCCGCTTGGACAATGTTTGCCGTAAATGTGACTAATCTTAGTCCACCATTGTTTGCTCGGTCTGTCTGTTGAGGTCCGAATGAATCCGCTAATGCTCCATCACCCGGATAATTTGCACCAAGCCATGTTGTTTCATCAACAGGAGTTCCTTGCCTCAAGTCTATATCTGCAAGTATGTCAACCAATGTAAAATCACTGTCTGCTACTTTGATACTCAATCCTTTTTCTGTTACTGTTGTTGTTGCTACCATATTTAATCACCTCATTGTAAATCGCGAATGCTACCACTTGCACCGAAGAAAGAACACCATAGTTCTCCCATAGTTCTGTAAAGTCCTTCCTGTCCAAGACGGTTAATCGCGAATGGGTCGCCAGTTTCTATACCGGATTCATAATATTGAGTTGGGATAGCAGTTTGGAACCATAGGTAATCTGTGTCAAGGTAATACATACGAGATAGTGAACCTGCACCATCTTGTGGCATGTCTTTGGTTGGGATAATTGGGACACCATTATAGGTAGCCACAATAAAACCAGCCTCAAGCCCCGGAACACCCTTTACACCGTTATAGGTTGGTGTGATTCTCTTGCTGTCCATGAATCTTTGTTGGGATTGTAGCAACTGTTGAACTCTCATTAGAGTATCATATCCAGTTAGCATAACCTTTGGATTACCACCACGGGTCCATAGTTGTTGGAACAATCCGTCAAGTTGGTTTAAAGATAGGTTTCTGTTAGTGCTTGAACTTGCTGAAACATCAACTTCCGCGCTGTGGAAATCTGCACTTCCGTCGCGAGTAATAGAGTAAATGTCGTGGTCAGTAGTTGCGCTTACATGGCCTGTTCCTGTTGTCATCTTGTCGGGGTCGGAAGTTAATCTATCAAGAGATTCAAAGTCATTTCCAACTGGTGTGTCAACATCTTCAAGAAGCATTCTGTTAATGTGTTCAGCGTGATGCTTACCCATTTCTTCTTTCAAAACTTGTCGGACATCGCCCATACCATCGTCCTTGTCGGACAAGAACATGCTCACTTCGGATAGGTCAAAAGTGTGCGCGATGGTCTTTGGCTTTGCGGCTACATGTAGGAACTCCGGCTTAGAAGTGTCCGGTAGTGTTCCGTTCTCCGCGATTCCTCCACCCTTGGTGAAGTCAGCACGACCAGTTAGAATTCTCCAACCACTTCTTTCCCACGGCTTCTTTGGTAGTATAGAAAACGCATTGAATTCTTGGTTCAATTGCGACCATACTTTTCTGCCGTATATTGCTTGGTATGTTCCAGCAGTAGTGGACAATAGAGGCGCGTCTGCCTTTAGAATGTCCCCGCTACCATAAGTATATCCTGTTTGAGAAGCACCGCCGTAGTAATACCTCTCCATGTCTTGCACTGTTCTTACATAATTTCTTGCCATCAGTATTCACCTCCGTTCAACGCTTTGTTTGCAAGTCTGTGAACATCGTCCCATGTCATGTCTGCAAGTTCAGCGGTTTCGGGAATTGTGACAGTCGCGCTGTTAGCGGACTTTGCTATTGTTGTTGCTGTTGAAGAAACATTGTCAATTCTGTCGTTTAGAGCAAGAACAGCCTTTTGTAGTTCAACAAGAGGTGCGCGAGCATCAAAGTCTTGCTTTGCTACTGCATCTGCTTCTTGCTTCTGTTCTTTTAGGAACCTTTCTGTGAAGTTGTTGTTTAGGTCAGCCTTGAATTGTTGTTCCATTGCCGCCGCTTTATACACTTCATACGCCGCTTCTATTTCACTTGGTGAAACATTGTGCGCGTTTAGGTAGTCGCCCTTTATTACATTCTTATTTCCTGTTGGAGCGGAGCCAAAGTTTGGTTGTGGCCTCTTACCGGAGTCGTCTTCGCCAGCACCTTCAAGAGAACCTTGTCCGCGGTGGTCGTAGCCGGATTCACCCGGTCCGTAGCCTTTGTTAAAGTGGTCGCGAGCCGCTCTTGGGTCAAACCCTGCGCTTTTCACGGTTGACTCTAACCAAGTCAAATAGTCGCTCGTTATCATATCATCTGCTTTGTTTGTCATATCATCACCATAGTTCATGTCTTCCATGTCCTCGTCGTCGCCATCTTCCTTCTTGTCTTTTCGCGCTTCCATTAACGGCTCTTTTTTATCATCATCACCGTCAATATCTTTCGTGTCAAGAAGGTCCTCAATGCCTTTATCTTTGGACTCTTTATCTTCTTTCTTATCGTCTTTTTCGTCTTTGTCCTTATCCTTATCGTCAAGTTTCTTTGACAAGCGTTCAAGGACACTTTGCAATTCGCTCATTGTGTTAGTCATATTATCACCTGTGTCCTCCTTGAGAATCCTAAATTGCGCTTCGGGATTAATACCCTTCTCACAAATTGTGACCTCATGGAGTTCCATACGACGGATTTCGCGGTAATCACCGCGAGTTTGGTCGCTCTTGTTAACGCGCTCAAATGCTTGACCGCCAATAGAGAACGAGCGCAAGTTCCCTTTGCGGATTTCGGAAGCCACTTCGCGTGCCTTCTCTATGTCGCCGCGTAGTTTGATAACTACAAACATACCTGTGTCGTCCACTTCGGACTTCCAAACACGGCCACTTGAATCTGTGTAGGAAGGAATGACACTTCCTACTTGAATATTAGAATGAGCAAGTTGAACATTGCGGAATCCATCTGCTTTCATGAATTTACCAAAAGCATCTTTCAAAGCACCGCGAGTAATTAAATCGCCTTGCTTGTCAACCATCTCAACAGACGCATATCCAGCAACAACAAGGTCATTACCAATACCCTTCAAAATGACAGGGTTGCTGGATACAGACGGTGCCGCGAGAATTGCCATTGCTGACGAACATAATTTCATTGTATATCAATGGAACTGTTCTCAATCGCGACAACTCCATCGTCTTCAAGACGCGCGATTTCACCTTGACTTGTTCGCAGTCGCTTGGTTTTTTTCTTAGTAGCGGGTTTCAACTCATCATCTGTTCGCGATTGAGGGTCAAAGTCGGGCATAGTATCGTCGCGTATATTTTGTGTTGGTCCTCGCGGTGATTCATCGGGAGTCGCATAATCCATTCCCAATCCTTGAACTCCTGTGCTTGTAATCTTTTCTTTACTAATATGTTCAAGACCGCGCTCAATCAACTCCAACCCACGCTTGATAACTTCTTCTTCTTCTCCAAGCACCTTCTTTGGTTTCTTGCTATGACCCGCTGGTGGTTCGGGGTCAACCTCGTCGTATTCGGGTTCTTCTGCGTCATCGGATTTTTTGTATTCCCATGTATCGTTCCAATTAACTATCGGCGGTCCTTCGGCACTTTTGTTGGCTTGTTGTTCACGCTCATGTTCAGCATTCCAATCATTCGCATTGACCCATCTGCCATTCAACCAAATGCGATTCGGGTGTGATTCGGGTGTGGCCTCAATTGGACTACCGTCTTGATATGTCCTACCTAACGATTCTCCCGGTTCACAAAAACCACTTGCGCCACTTGCGCTTGAACAGTTTCCACCATCATCATCAACATAAGACCAAACCTCTTGCGGCGGGTCGCTTCCATCACCTTCTCCTTGTTGCATGTGATGATAAATAGGAATATTACAATGACGACACAAATGAGTATGGGGGTCATCATACTCTTCTTTCAACAACCAAGTGGCTTTTGCACCCCAATACACTTCTTGGTCGCGTGCTAATTTGACAAGGTAATCGTTGCCCCAAATTGAAGATTGAGGCTCAACAAACCAATGTCCATCTTCTTTTCGTGTTTTACAAACAACCTCATCATCAAACGCGGGGAATAGAATAGTGATGTTGCCTTTCTTCATATTGACTTGTTGAGGAATATGGTGGTCGCCGCACATGATTGCGAGAGTTTCAACACTGTCAGCGGCAAGTGGTTCATTGTCTGTTATCTTAGCAGACCGGATACGATAGACTGGATTATCTTTCTTAGAACTGCTTACACCTGTGCAACTAACAGTAGCGAAATCTCCAACCTTCAACCCGCGTGGTCCTTTCGCGCTTCCAACATTCATGTAATGTTCATCACCAACTTGCTGTGCGCGCTTACCGTAATTTTCGGGGTGCATCAATGGGCCAACACCGACCGTGTAATTTTTTCCGCTGGCGGATAAAATGACAACATCAACCATTTTTTCTTGAGTTAACAATACCCACTTAGGGTGGCGAGGTTCACCTTTCATATATGTAGCGTTAGCATCTCTAAGTAGTATATCCATATCATTTTCTTTTCTCAACCCTTCAACTGCTGTCTTCAACCCTTCATCATCGCTACGCTTTGTGTTGATAGGTTCGGGCATCTTGATGTGTTCGCTGGATTCGTATTGAGCGCGAAGGTGGCGGATACGGTCTTTAGTCGGCATGTTATGTGTATCTTCATCAGCCGTCTTAAGTAAATCAATTACTGTCATGATACCGTCATGTAATATCGCGTGAACTATGAAATCTTTTTCATACACTTTGCTCACTTCTTCATTAAACACATCATCTAACTTAACTTCACCATCAACACTATACGCGCTTATCTTGTTATCTTTCTTAGTAGCGATGATGTGTTCACCATGCGGATATAGACTTATGACCCAATCGCCAGTAAAACCGCGCAGATGAGTCATGTCTTCTAAATCAAAAATGCGATGCATGAATTTGATAGGTTGTGGTTTGCCGTCGTCTTTGATAATGAGGGTGTCGTCAAGCGCGACATCAAGAACATGCGACGAGTATCTCATAGTATCATCAGTTGACTGTAATGGTTCGGGTGAAGTAGCCATCGCTTGATTCACCACTTGCCCCATACGGGTATTCGGGTTTGGTTCTTGACCTTCACTAAACTCCGCATAATCACCATAATATCTATCTCCTTGTTGAGCCGTAGTCAACGGCTTGAGGGAAGGGTTGACATATCTTCTCAAATTTCGCGGAGCGAACAATCTTTGCTTAGGTAGTGTGTTATAGGCGTGATTACCTTCGTCTTCAAGAAGCAACATACCATCATTCAACGCGTCCGGTCTTGCAACAAACGGCACATTCGTATCTTCACCGTAGTGGAATTTTTTGTGTGTGCTGGTAAATATAGGAACAACGGGCGCGTGGTCAAAGTTATGACCACCCATAGGAGTCGCTTCTTCACCCCCTGTTGATTTATCAAGCATATCAGTTTTAGTGTCGCTACTAATCAAACTTGCTATATTTTGAATTGATTTTAACTTATTAAAATTCATAACGCTCTTAGTGTTGGGTCTGTTATTTTTAAAGAACTTCATGTTTTTGAAATCCAAAGCGACATCACTACCCTTTCTTGTTTGTTGATGAGTATTGTGTAATAGTCTAAAAATTAAATCGCGCTCTTTGTCAAGACTGATTGTTTTACCGTCTTTATCAAGAATAGTTTGACCACCACTTCTTAACTGTTCGCGACCGTGAAAAACACCACCTTCATTATAGACAAAATTATTACCGCCCCTCTTAGGTATGTTCAGTATGTCAAACAATCTTTTTCTTTCCACACCGTTAATAGGATTACCAGCCTCATTGATAGGGTAATATCTCGCGGTGAATGCTTGGTTGAAAGTTATACCTTGCTCTTTCGCTGACTCTTTGACATTCTTAATTAGTTCATCAAAAATTCTTATTTCATCTTCATTGATGTTATTAGCATTTTGAGCAAGATGTGTTAACACATTGTATCCTTTTGGTTGAACACCGCCGAATTTGCTATCAAGTATTTTTTCTGCATCTTCATAGTCGGAGCCTTCGTGTGTAGCGCGCATCGCTGTTATACCTACTAACTCATCAACTTCTTGTGAAGATAAATCAAATGATGCTTTCTTACCACCTAAACGGATATTGTCTTCTCCTGTGAATAATTTTTTCCTCGCATCGGGCGACATTGTAAGTATTTGTTCTGCGAGTTTCAATGTATATGCAGTAGCCGCGTGCGCTTCGCGATTGTCTTTAGCAAATATATTAGGATATATTTTTTCAATCGCTGGGCGTAATGCTTTGAATATTTTTTTAACACCTAAGATAGTGTCAATGTGATTCTGTATATGGTCTTCATCATTCTTTATTGAAGATTCGTAAGAAGGTTCGCGTTGAGCGATTTGACGGAGTTGTTGCATTCTTTTCTCAATAACTTCTTGAGAAATCTCATCACCTTCATTGCGAGCAATCTGTAAAGCATTACCTAACATTGCTTCATGTTGAGATATAAGCGAAGCAGGGCTTGGTCCGACAACAATCGCGGATAATTTATTTTCATCTTCGTCGTGCATATATCCAACAACATCATCTTCGGAGTTCAACATACTTTCTATCCGTTGTTGGATAGTAGCCATCTTGTCAACATCATCATTTTCACGCGCTTGTTGATATTCGTGGTCGCGATTTTTAATCTCTTGAATCAATCTATTTCTTGATTTAATTCCTTTTACTTGATGGTCGGGTAGTTCATAGGGTTTGTCAAAACTCATTAAATGGTTGAGGTTGTTATCAAAATCTTCTTTTTTGTATAGCGCAAGCCTTGATGGTTCTTCAACACCTTCCAGTATTTCTTTAACCATATCTTCGCCTGTTCTTCCACCATAACCGATTATATCTTTGTGTGAACCATTCTTGAGTATGTTTAGTCTTTCTCCTTTTTTCGCGTTGAGAATCGCTGTAAGCAAATCAAGCGATTCATCATCATGAATATGTTGCGCATGGTGCGAGCCAAGTAAAAGCGCGTCTATCGCCATTCTAAGTTCATTGGTAATATTACCTTTCTTAGTCCCAAATTGTCTTACTATATCGGCTTGACCCGAACCTTTACCGCCGGACATTTGCTTTCTATCAAGCAATCTTCGCTTACCCTTTTTTTCGCTATTTATCCTTTCTTTCTGCGCGGTGAATCTTGGTGTTTTTAACGAGGCTTCTGTGCTATGAACGGGTTTGTTATCATTACTCAAAAACCCAACATGGCTTCTTAGAAGTAAATTCAAAGCATCGCTGTGAGCCATCATAAAAGAATTCATACCTAATGATGATGGACTTCTAAGTTGTGGCATACCTTCGGTGTATGCCTCTATACCTTCAAAACCTCTTATCGGGTCAACTCCTTCTTCTTCTCTTACTTCATTTGAGTAAGGGTTGATGATTTCATTAACGATGTCATCTGTGGTCTTTACTTTTCGCGGAACATCAAGACTAACCACTTCACCATTTCTAAAACGCGCAAGTATCTCATCTTTATTATCAACATTATATTTGTCCATCGCTGTCAACAAATCTTGTTCAACCTGCCCCTCATCATTTTCTTTTTTAGGGTCAAAAACATCTTGTTGTTCAACCGACTTTGCTTTACCCCCACCTTCTTTCAAGCCCCTACTCGGTATCATAAACGCTTTTTCGGGCAACTCAACGCGAAAGATATTAGGGAAGGCATTATCGTAAGCAACACCAAAGTCGCCGGATTCACCACCAGCACTACCTCTTTTGGTGCCAACACCTTCCATCAAAATACCCAACGGAGTTAAATTTATTTCGGGTTTGTCAAGCATACTAAACTCCCCATCAACATTATGACTATGAGTATATCCAGCAACAGTTTCGCGAATACTATCTGCGTATTCACTTTGTCCAACAAGATTCGCGCTTACTTTTATTATGTCTTTCAATTCTTCTTCTTCAAAGAAATTATGACTAACCAAACTTTTCATGTCGCGAGGTTCAAAGTCGGGCGACATGTAAATGAAAGAGCCATATTCACTATGGTCAATATGTGGATATAAACCACCATCATCTATTATTTCAGCATTGGTTTTATCAGCATATTTCTTCGCCATGGTTTTCATGTCAAAACCCGCTAATGCTGATTGAAGAGTATCAGCATCAATATTAGACCAATTGTTTCTTTCAAACTTCTTTGTCAAATCTTGTTCTCTTTGAGCCATTCGCTTCTTCATTTCTGCTCTCCCTTTAGCAGTAAAACGATTAGGCAATATATGACTCATACCGTTTTTCAAAGGATTACCAGCGTATAACTCGTTAAGCATATTATCTATCATGAACGCGTGGTTAGCCATGTATCCTCTCGCGTCGGGTCCAAGAATATCTTTAATCACATCATCATTACCAACTGTCCCATCATCTTTCATACCACCGTTGGTTGTTAAAAGCCATTTTTTAATTTTGTAAATATCATCATAGGGGAGTAAAGCAATACCATATCGCCAAGCATCATCGCCAACTATACCATGATTTTCTTCACCTTCCATTGGTCTTGACCGCCTTTTTCTTTTAGCATCAGCAATAGAGCGTAATTGTTCAACAGGCGTTGTATCACCTTCGTCCGAAAACCTACGAGGGAATCCTCCGTCATTGTATAATATGTCAAACGCTTGTTGGCGCGATACGCCCTCATTCTCCCAAAACTTTTGTCTTAAAAACAACTCATTTAATTGCGCATGTGATAATACAGGGTGCGCGTGTCCAAACTTTTTAGCAAACGATTCTTTGTAATCTTCTAATCCACGGTTGAATATTTTTAGAATAGAAGCATTATTACCTCTCCAATCACTAAAATGATGTATTTGTTTCAAGACAGGGTGCAAACCCTTTGCTGTCTTCACCATCGCATCGTGTAGTCTTTCAGCGTTTGCTCCGTTATCAGTGAAAAGAAATCTCGCTAATTGTTGCCATAACGGTTTCTCATTGTAAGAAATTTCACCTGCGCGTGGAGGGTGAAGACCTAATGTTTTGAATTTGGAATGATTGCCGATAATTTCATCGGGACTAAAATCTCTTAGGTTTGGGATACTATCTTCAAAACGGAAGCCTACTAATTTTCTAACCATCTTGTCAATTTCATCTTCGTTTAGATTCTCATTAGCCTCGCTCCATTTATCGCTATTGAACAACTGTCGTGGCTTGTGGTGTCGCTGGGGTGCAGGTTCAGCCCTTGTTTCACCACCGGAGAAAATTCTCTCCATACCTTTTTCAGTTGGAGTTTTTATTTGTAATTGTGGTCCTTTGAGGAAGTTTTCTGCTTCTTCTCTAAACGGTATATGTGAATACCCATGATTCTCTAAGTTATTCGCACTTAGTAAAACATTAACTGCTTCGTCGCGAGCATCTTGTTTGTTGATAATTGCTTGCGCAAAATCATTTACCACGCGTTGATGATATTGAAAAGCATCTTCGCGCACACTTCATCACCTCATAGATAGTCTGTGAGGTTGTATGCTGATTCGGGGTTTTTGTCCGATGGGTCGCCCTTCTTGTTTTCCCGCGCCTCAAGTGGATATGGATAACCAATAGGAGTTAAATTGACATTCTCCGTTTTTGGTTTTGTCTTAGCGACATCTTTGACTTCTATGCGTCGCTGGTTAGTGTCATAGTATCCAGTCTTAACGGGTTTGTCTTTACCTGTGACATTTACAAACAAATCACCATGCTCCGAGCCAAACTTATCAGTTTCTTTTTGTTCTGCCTTTTCCATCAATTTGTTGGCTTTCTCAAGTAAATCGTCAACATCGGGGGCAAGTTGCCCTGCTTCAACTTTTATTGGCTTCATTGGTCAATCCTCCTTCCTTCCACTTGCGCGGCTGTGTCAGCCATCGCGTGAATTTCCTCCCAAGACATTTCATGCCATGCTTCGTTTGATTCCGGCATACTCATACCCGCTTCATCAATAGCGGCGGCGGCTTTGCTGATAACAGAATCGCGGTCGCCACGGAGAGGGTCGCCCCATACATCTTCATTAGCAGGGGTGTTGGCTTTTACAAAACCAGCGCGTTTTAGCAACCTCTCCGGCGTGTCTATACTTTTACGCATAGCGTTAATTTCAGCGTCCATGGACTCCATTTTAGTGATAAGAGCCTTCATCAGCACCATTGCATCGGTGTCTTCCGCCACGCTCACACCTGTCCTTGTTTCTTGAAATATCCACCAATTCTGTCCGGTCCTATGTATCCTAACGGTCTATCGGACTTCGCGATAACACCTTGCGTGCTGTTAAATTGTGCAACGGGGAAGCCACCAGCAAATCTATCATTCACACCAAGAACTTTATCTCCGCTGTTTTGTGATTTGTAAATTTCTGTCACATCATCAGCAAGATAATCACTTGTTGATTGTATGCTTCTCAAAAATTGTTCGGCTGATACTAAGTCATTATTCGCGAGCGCAACCTTGAATTCTGCTACCGCAGTTTCTAATTTGCGAACTATCGGGTCCATCTTTGCTAATAGGCTCATGCGGTGGACGAGGCGCGGCTAAGTCTTTAACTTATCCCTAAAAACCACTTTCTTTTTCTTTGTTAGTTGGGTCTTTCGCGGCTTGAACACTATCAAGTGCTTGTTCTAATGGTGTCTTCTTAGCACCGCGTTGATTTTTCTTAGTGGAAGGTGCGCCGGATTGATGAGTTTCGGAACTAATAGGTGCAGGGCCACGGTCGCGTTGACCTGTTCCTTCACCTAATCCGATTGCTTTCTCCATCATCATGATTTGACCGCCTCCGGGCGGGGACGCTCCCCCTGTCGGTGGAGAAGCCCCTACCCCCGACGGCATCATCGCGCCCCCACCCTGTGGAGGTATGCCACCGCCCCCCGGCGGCATTGGTGGAGCCATACCGCCACCCGGCGGCATACCGCCTCCCGGTGGCATTGCACCGCCCGCCGCGCCACCTTGCTGTTGCATCATGGCTTCTTGCGGGTCGGGTTTCTTATAGACAAAGCGTATATCGCGACCTGCATCTTCTGTTAATTCCGGTTGGAATCCAAGTGCTTGCATACGCTGTGCGATGTTAACTTCTTGTTCATCGCGGCGAAGTCGTGTTATTTCATCTTCTTCTTCATTCGGATAAAGAGTCAATGTCCAATCTTCAACTCCCATTTGGTCTAACATTCTTGGGAATAATTCGCGTGAATATAATTTTTGACCGGACTCAACTGCTCGGTTAGTTACAAGAATTTGCATACCTTCATTGTTCAAACCACCGGATTTACCAGCGTCCATCATGAAAACATTAGATACACCATAGAAAGCCGCGATACGCATTCTTATCTCATCACGGACTTGCGCGTATTGCATTTCATCAAGGCTATCCATAAAGCGAACAAACTCAACTTTACCACGACCCGATGAAGATTCAACACCAACCTTTGGTATGTAGTGTGGGTCGCGCTCCATCTTTTCTTCTGCACCTTTCCAAAATGATGCAGTTGATTGAATATTGTCAGTAGTGATGGCGAGAACACCACGCGGTATTCTTCGCTTTTGGTATGCGAGATAAATATAATTGTCCATAGCAGTAAGTGATTGCGCTTGCCTCCACATACTTGCGACAGGTGAACGCCCGTAAAGTTTTGATGGATTAAACTTGGAGAGGTGTAAAACTTCACCGTCAAGATAGTATTGCGTTTTACCACTACCTGCTGTGTTGATATAATGAACATCTTGGAGAGGGAGGGAGCATACATCACACTTGCTATGGTCGCCGTTGTGTGGGTATGTTTTATCACGATGGACAGGGCATAACAAATATCTGCCTCCACGCTTACCCGCTTTGTCTGCTACAATTCGCATGAATGTTGGGTCGCCACGCACTAATTCTTTGACTCGGAAGAACTCAATCTCACCACTTTTTGGGTCAATGAAGTATTCTTTGATGAGTAGTAAAAACGCATCATCAACAATATCTAAATCCCATTCAATCTCTTTCATCACTTCAATGAATGATTGGTCCATGCTGTTGCGTTGTTTCAATAACCAGCGCGGATATAATATTTGGTCAGCATCGGGGCTGTCAAACTCTTCATTACCACAAATGCGGCATTCGTCAACAGTATCATGTTGATATTCTTCTTGACAATTAGTGCATTTCTTGTGAAATTTTTTCTCCCAATAATAACCGCGACGGAATATTTCTTGACATAAAGTGTTGATTGTTGTTCTCAAAATTATTGACTCTTGAACTGTTGCGTAAAGAGCAGGGATTGATACACCTTGAACTAAAACAGGCTCTTGGATACCAGTTTTCCAAAGAGGCATTTGTGGTTCGGGTGTTGTGCGCCGACTAAACGGCTTTGTCAATCTTGACAAAAAACGACCAACTAAGCCTTTCTCTTCCACCATTACATCATCTCCACAAGTCGGTTAGCGTCGTCAAGAAGACGCAGGGTTTCGCCGTCCCGATTAAACATCGCATGAAGTCCGAGTTCATCAATGTTCCAGTCTTTAAGCAATTCTTCACGCTTGTCCGGCACATCTTTCCAATTTAACCATTTTACTATACGATACAATTCATCGCGTCGTGATTTGATGATGTCAGTTTTACGACCGCGTAAATCAAGCAATTCAAGAACAGCACCCGCTTGACCTTTTTTCATTCGGAGATGTGGGCGCAAACCTTTCATTAATTTTCTTAAATCATTCTCACTATAAAACTGTAATCTATGTTGTGTTCGTCTGCTATTCTTATGAATCTTCAAGTCTGTTTGAAGAACACCACAACCAAGAGCCTTGTGTAGTTGTTCGCAATGCATCTTACCTCTTTCTCCTGTGGCTATGAATCCAGCCCTTGGTTCAAGACGCTTAGTGATTGTAATATAACCATCAGCGTCAAGAAATCCAGCGGCGTAAGCCCATACATCTTTGAAAATAACCGTGTCGTCGCGAACTACACCCCATGTTGCACCAATCTTTTCAATATCATATTCAACCCCATGCATTTTGAAAAGCGCGCTTAATTTCTGCGTAGTCAAACTTTTTATTCCGTCCATGCTGGCGACAACTTCTCTCGCTGATAATGGTCCGCGTTTTTCAAGTATTGATGTTGCTTTGGTCAACCATATCGCTTCGCTTTTTTTGATGTTGTCAATTGAATGCAAACTATTTTTCCATTCTTTTTTAGAATCTTTTTTCAACTGTTGCGCGTCAACCCACATTTGTCTTTGTTTATCGTTAAATTCTCCATCTATCAAAAGCAACTTACTAATGATGTCGTTTGCTTTCTCCCATTGAACACAAGCGCGGCGAAGTGCATACTCGCGAGTCAAACCGTGTTTGCGAAGTGCTTGAAGGTCGCGCTCATTAATACCTAAATTTCTAACCGTATCTTCATGCTTACCAATCCATTCAATAGATTGAAGAGTTGCTTCAACTTCTTGTTTCTTTGCTATACGGATTGCATTGATAGCATGGTCAATAGCATCGCGCATATCTTTATGTTCACGACGCGCCATTCTCAAATCTTTGACTAAATCACCAGCACCGCGACCAAACATTGATTGAAACCAACCTCCATCGGGTAGTGAACGCTTAAGTTGTTCTTGCACTACTTTAGCCATCTCTTTCTTTTTTTCTTCTTCCTCTATTTCGTTGGGTTTTGGTGGTGTTGGGTTGGCGTTTGCTTCACCTTGTCCTTGATTAGTTGGTTGTGGTGCGTCGCCAAACGATGCCCCCTCTATGGTATTTTTCAATATCATATCAATGAAAGTGTTTTCATCGGATAAATCAATTATCATTCTGTTTCACCTTCTCCATTGCTTGGGGTTTTCCATACTTAATCCAGCACTTTTTACATAATCCGAACGGATAGACATTTTTTTCAACATAACACCACCCGCAATAATCAAACATTTTAACAATTCCATCTTTTTAACGCCGCTCCCTTTGGTGTTAGTTTGCCCTTTTTAGAAGTCGGTCCTTTAACACCACCCATTCTCGCGCAGAATGATTTTCGCCTTTTGGCTTTCTTTGACCCTGCTTTAAGTTTGCTTGGTTTAGTAGTCACAGGAGGTTTCAAGTTTGAACCTTGTTCGCGTTTTGCTTTGGCGCGACCTTTAGCGTTTAGACCACCCTTACGATGATGTCTATTTGGGTTATAACCGTGAAATGGTTTGCTTTTCTTTTTTGCTTTCAACACAGAACTTGCTATATCAAACGGTGAACAACAATCACAAAAAGATACTTCTTTCGCTATGTCTTCATCATTCATCATCGCTAACTCTTCGGCTGTTATCGGTTCATGCATTATATATTCGTAGTTCATATTAATCACCTACAAATAGGGCAAGGGTCGCCTTCATCTATTGTCCCCTTCCCTTGACAAGCGGGGCAGTTAGCATCACCGCTTGGGGTTTGTATCATAAACTGTTGAAGAAATTGTTGCATTTCGCGCTCTTCTTCAAGATTCAAAGGTTGACTTAAATCTCTTGCTGGTTGACAATGATGGTTGTTTAATCCGGTTTCACCGTAAAAATAACGCTTACATTTAGGGCATTGCACTTTACGGCCACCATAACCTTCATCACCGAGAGGTATGTTTTTCAAAAGATGCCACCAATCGCTCAATCTAACAACCCCGCCATTATTTCATCTAAGTCCACTATGCGCTCACGGAACTCCGTGGTCGCCCAATGCGCTAACGCGAGAGCAATAGCAAAGTCGTCGTGCCTACCAATGCTGTCAAGCCGACCTTTCTTGCTCATACCAAACATAAGCAACTCTCGCTCAAGTTCGGACATTAGCGTGCGAGAACGGTCGTCGCCCCACGGCAAACGGATTTGCTCTTTCTCAAAGCGCAACACCAAACCCATGAGAAGCGACTCGCGGCGTTGGCGTGTGGAAATAAATGTCTTGATAGGTAAATCTGTATCTGCGCGTAATTCAGTTGCGAACACACGCTGGAAGTTGTTTGCTTCAAGTTCAATCACATCGGGGTTAAACTTCGCGTTGAGTCTTTGAATCTCCATAATCTGCGTTCGGAAGTCCATATTCTTACGACGGATTGCGTGAACTAACTCAAGCAGTTCGGGATTAGTTGATGGGCGGCGAAGCACTACCATTACAGTATAGTCAGCCGCTCGGTCGCTTGAAATCGCAGGGTCCCAACCAATGAAGTATTGGTCGTCGGGGTCGCCTACTTCGCGTTCAATCAACTTTAATGATGAGTCTTTAGCGGCTTGAAGAATGGTTGATGGGAATAGACTTGATACATCGTCCATTGGTTCACAAAGATATTCACGCGCGAATGCTATCGCTGGCATATCATTTCTGCGCGCATCTAATGATTCTAAATCCCAACGCTCCGGCCACAACGCTTCGCCTTTGACATTGATAGCCGGATATGTTTCAACAAGATAACCTTCGCGACTTTCAAGTTCTGTGTATAAATCAGTTGGAGTAAAGGGTGTCCCGACTATCATTAGTTTTGATGTGTGGTGGAGCGTCGGGACAAGAACTTCGTAAAACCATGATGCGACGCGAGCAAGTTCTGTGTCGGTTGTTCCCCACAAAATGTCGTCGCATAAAATAAGGTCGGGGTGAATACCACGGATAGCACCACCAACCGACTTCGCGCTAATGTTAGAACCATTAGCAAAACCAAAAAATGTCTTTGACCAAGAATCCGGCTTCTTCATTTTAGCAAGAAACGGCACACTATCAATCAAATCGTTAAGTGTTCTCATGTGATGTATAGACTGGTGAAGACTGTGTGAAATCAATACCGCTTTGGTCTTTGGATTAAACGCTGTTTTCCAAAGCATATAACCAAGAAATAGCGTTGACTTACCGTGGTCACGCGCCGCTTTTACACAATATCTTTTACGCGACTCAAGATTGTTGAACCATTGTTCGTGATGCCACGATAGTTGAAACCCAAGTATTTCTTCAAAGAAGAATTTGAAATCACGCTTCGCTACCTCAAAGTCAATTTCCTCAATTGCTTCAAGTGATAACGATTGCACACGCCATCACCTAATATCTAACCCTTTCAATAATGAATCCCATGACGCTTCGTGATTATCTTCACTTAGACCAAAGTTGTCTATTTCCGCCATTTCACTTGCCATATCGGGGTTGTCAAATGTGAATTTTGTTTTTTCTTGACCTGTTGCTTCTTCAACAATTTCTTTTGCATCGGGATTACCTGCTTCTGCTTGTTGCGCGATATTCTTTGCTTCTGCTGGACCAAAGCCCATTTCCATTAAAGCCGCTTCAACAGCCTTTCCTGTTTTACCACCGAACTTACCAGCGGCAGTCATATTCTCCGTCCCTACACCACCTTGCAACATGGCTTGCATTGCCGCATCGCGGTCAGCGAATGGAGATTCTTGGTGTTGAGCATACACTTTATCTAACCCACCCGCGACTCTATCACCTGCGGTTGCACCTAATTGCATACCAGCGTCGCCAGCAAACCTTTGTCCAAATGTTGGTTCAGTCGCCGTAGCGGTTTCGGGTTCAACCTCTATTGGTTTCCCCGCGTCTTGTGGTGGTGGTGTCCTATTGGGTCCTTCTTCTTCTTCCGGCGCGAATGTAAATTTAGTTTTCTCTTCTTCCTTCGGCACTATATCAGTATCAGCCGCTTTACCCGCTTCGGGTGTTGGTGGGTCCGGCATTGCTGGTGGCTCCGGTTCTTCTTCTTCCGGCACGACATTAGAAGGCGCGTATGCCGCTCCTTCTTTTTGTGCTTGATTCCTTGCTCGTTGCTCTTCACCGCGTCGCTTCATACCAGCGAAGAATCCTTCTTTTGGTTGTTCGCGTCTTGCACCTATGTCTTTGATTTCTTGTCGCATGGCATCTTGAGCAGTCATAGTTGGGTTGCCATCTTTGGTTGGAACATTAATGTTGTAGTCGCGAGCAAGTTGTTGATTGATGGCTCCCTTCGCTCTATCCATGTTTGCGTCAAAGTTTTGACTACCCGGAACCATTCTTCGCTCGGTTTCTGCTTCCATTTTTGACCCGCGACCAAGACCAGTTTCAAGTGTATTTCTTCGTGCTTCATCTTCGCGTCTTGCGCGACTATCTCTAAATGCTTGTTTTGCCGCGGCTGGGGCATGTCGTAAGTCGCTAATTCCACGACCAACCTTACCCATGAAATTACCCATGCGTTGACCTATACCGCTATCTTTGACTGCTTGAAGCGCACGACCACCCATGTCTTTCGCGGCACCCATGATATTCTTACCCGCTTGCATAGCGGCTCGTCCTTTGAAACCCGCGCCGTATAAATCTCCAACATTGGTGCTACCTTCACGGACTGCTTGACCTCGCTGTTGTGCGTCTAAGGCTTGGTTTGCTCGTCGCACCGCTTTTGGGTTTGCCGCGACAACCATTTGAGGATTAACTGCAACACCCGGTGTAAATCCTTGAGGAACACCTAAAGCCCCTTGTTGTTGTTGTTGTAGTTGCCCCGCTTCCTTCCGAATGATGTCGGGGTGAGAGTTGTCGCGCTCCGCGACAGCCTTGATGAGAGGTTCCCAAGTGGTGTCTTGAACATCAAACATAACATAGTTCATATCCGCGACGGTGCCGCCTTTTGCAAAAATAAATTCCATAGTCCCTAAGTCGCGACCGTGTTCCAGCATACTACTATTCCATTCTATTTCCCAATTATTAACCATTGATTGCACCTCCGCAAGACCTCTTGATAGCGCGAACCACATCATGGGTAGTGTTAAAGGATTTCGCTATAATCCCCCAATCACCAAGCGACATAGCAATCGCGCGAACATCAATACTTGACATGCCAACATCTTGACCCAATTTCTGCATATCAAAATTATCCATAGGGTCATATTTCACTAACAAAGAGCCACCTGCGTCATGCATTTGCACGCGCTCCATGATAGTCGCGATGATACCCATTGGGTCGTCATCGGAGAATTGAAAACTTGATGGGTCAAAGTAAGGATTGAACGATGGATTGACTTGAGGTTGAACTGGTGCTGGCGGTAGTGGCTCTTGTGTTGACAGCGCGGGTGGTGGTTCGCTCATAGGCATATCCGATACAATAGGTTGAGGGGGTAATACATCAGCAGTTGAACCACCGCTCAAATGTTCGGGGAATGACTCGTATATGTGTTTCATATCACTTGCGAAATTACCTCTCATCGCGTGTCTTTCATCAACACTACCAAGCGCGTCTAAATCAACTTTCTTACCACCCTCATTCAAAGCAATTTGTCGCCAACCATTCATTATGCTTGGTGGTGGTGAACCAAATAAAGAATACTCGGCTGGCTCAACGCCTAACTCTTGCGCTGTTTTCATCATTGCTAAAATTTCAACAGCCTTAGCGTTTCTTCCTCTATCTCCACCTTCAACCTCTCTTGCTATATGGCTTCGGTGATTAGCAAACATGTTATGCACATCTTCATTAGTATTTATTTTTAGAACATTACGCATGTTGCGAACTATCTTATTGACATTAGTTTCAGCACCTTCCGAGCCGCGCCCATATAACAATTGATTGATTGGTGCGCGAGCCATTGAGCGCGCAGTTGGTTGGTCGTAGCCCATTTCTATTAATTGATTCATAACTTTCTTTGACATATTACCTTCTGTTGAAGGAACAAAGAAATCGGGAGGTAATATAGATACTATATCCATCGGACTATACTTACCATAAGCGGCAGTTTGTGAATGTAAATCTTTGTAATGAGAAGGATATATTGTATTATCTCTATGAGTTGGAGGTTTGTCTTTTGAAGTATAACGATGCGTTATACCTTGTGTTAATTGTTGTGGTTCAAGCACATTTTGTTTAGCACCAAGGACGCTTTCAACACCCATCTGTTCTGCTATATTACGGAACTCTTTTTCAACATGAAAAGCCGCTGATTCAAGATGTTGTCCAAGTTGTTTATGTTGTTCATTTCGCGGGTGATTATTAATGACTTTACCATCTTTAGTTCTTGTTGCTCTCTTAGATGTTGGAACGCGACGAGAAACATGACCTCCATAATGGTTATTTTTATAATCGGGGTGTAATTGACCGTTCTCATCAAACTTCATAGGTAAAACATTGAAATCATCGTTATTGTCGCGCTTGATTCTATTGAAGTCTTTTGTCGCATTATTGAATACAGTTTTTGCTACTCTCAACGCCGATGCTTCCGAAGCGGGTTTTCTTCTAATACCGTTTTCATCTTTGTAGCCTTGCTCCATAAGTTCGCGTGCAAAAATACCAGCGGCTATTTCTATTGGGAATTTGCCGACTAAACCTTTACCTTCAAGTTCTTTGAACGGTTTTCCTGTTTTACTATTGATGTGAAAGTGTGATAGATTTTCATGGTCGGAATCGGGAGGCGGAAATGACATCGGGTGCATCTTACCGTTCTCGTCCATATACCAAACTCCTTGGCCTTTCAAGATAATATCGCTCATCGCTAATACCCACCTCTTTCTCGCCTTACCCGTTCCGCTTCTAAGCGCGCGGGTGTTCCTTCACCATGACTATGATAACCGGGGTCAAGAGGGTGTCGCAAAGAGTTTATGCTTTCGTAGCGGTCCATCTCATCACCTCCGCGCGGTTGTTGAAGAACATGCGCTGTGAGTTTAGGTTGTTGACTCCCTGCTATCTCGTCAAACACTTTGGATTTGATAGGTTGTGCTTGGTATTGTTCCGCTGGTTCGTATTCTTGAGTAACTTCACCTGTCCAAAAACTTCGTTGTTGTTTTTTCTCCGGTTTGGGTCGTCTAATATCCACATTTCTGCGAGCAACGCTATGGTCACGCGCTAAATTAGCGGCGAACGCGTTAAGCCGAGATTCGTCATACGGCTCTTCTTCAAGTTGGCTATCAACTTTGCGTTTCGTTTGTTGCAATTCTCTTTTTTCGCGCCTTGAGCGAGGATTTGCTTTAAGCAACAGCCACCATTTTTCATTCATGCCATACCACCTCTTCTAACATACAAATCGTAAGGGTGTGCGCCCCATCTTGTCGCGTCGTCGTCGGGGTCTGTTTCTGTTGCACCTGTTGGGTTAGATGTCAAACCACCCGATGAATTAGGCGATGATTTTTCATCAGCACCTTGCATGGATTTATCTTCTTTACGCATCAATCGGCGCAATAGATGATTGAGTTGGTCTATTAATTGACGATATTCAATACGGTCGCGATGAGATATGCCCAATTTCAACTTCTGTGCGCGCTTAATTAGGAACTCTTCGGAAGCCAATATAGCATCTGTTGAACCAATACCACCCGCGGCCATAGCAGAAGCACCGCCACCAGCAAGAGAAGTCGCTTCCGACGCTTCTTTTCCACCCGGTGTTGCGGCAGTTCTTGGTTGCCTTAGTGCTTTTTTGTGTGGTCTTGAATCTCGCGAATTGCGTGGTGCGCGTGCTACTCTTGATTGAGGACTGACTGTGGGTATAGGAGGGGTGATGTCTTGTGTCGGTGTGTCTTGACGCATAGCCTGTCGTAAGTCTTGCTCCACCTTTTTTTGCGGATTAGTGGCTGTTCTTGCTTGAGTTCTTCCTGTTGAGAAAGTCAAATACCTTGGTCCTGTCGGAGAGGGTCTTTTTGAACCCATCAAACCAAATGAAATATAAGGTGCGCGAGCCGCTGACATTGTTGAAGCGATACCGGGTTGACGAACATTCCCACCTTTGAGTCTTCTCTTTTTTGTGCTACGACTTCTTTTTGCACTTTCAGTATCTTTCATACCATATTTCTTTTTACGCTTACCTTTTTTGGCACGCGCTCTTGCTTGTTGTGTTTCAAGCGTAGTAGTTTTCTTAGGCTTCTCGTCGTCGTATTTCGGCTCGTTTTTTTTGGCCTTGCGTATTGACTCAAAAGCATCGTCAATAAAAGGTGCTGATGATAACAACATATTCATTCCAGCACCACCACCAAAACTACCGCGAGGGTTTGCACCATCTATTGCTTCGTTTTGACCGACTTGGCCGGACATTTGACCAGCCTCGGCCTGTCTTTTCATGTCGCTATCTTCTTCATCATCGCGTTTTTGGGGTATTTTTATCTTCATGTGCTGAAGACCTTGCATCATTTTGGCGCGCTTTTCTTGCTTCTCGCGCTTTTTCGCATCATGAAGTGCGCGCTCTTCGGAATCTTCCCGACCTACATTAGAATCATCTTGTAATTCTTCCGCACTTTGACGAGGATTAAAACGCATACCTGCGGTGCTACCTTCGGGTCCACCTACCATCATTCATCACCCCCAATCAACTTGCCGCGAAGTCGCGCCCATACTTCGGGGGACTCTTTCGCTAATTCAACTTTGAGTATGTTTATGGTCTGTGCGTTCATAGTTTCATTAGTATTACCAGCCGCGCGTTCTTGCACCCTCATGATGTCTTTGACCGTTTCGCGAACTTCTTTGTGTAAAGATACTATGTTGCGAACATATTGTGGGTCATTCCGGTCTGCATCGTCAAGAAAATGACCTAATTCACCATTTATGCGTGATAAATTTGTTCTCAAACTCTCCATTTCTTTACCAGCCTCAACTATGATAATATCCGCCGCGCCTTTCTGCACTACTGGCTTAAGATGATGTTTGAGATGATGATAAACGCTGGATTCGGGCATCTGTATATCTTGGGCTATTTCTTCAACGCTCATACTGGCGTTGAAATAAGCCATTTCTAAATTTTCTCTCTTTGAGGATACACAAAAACCACATTCGCTATTACTACCCATGTGATATTCTCCCATGTGGTTGCGAAAATGCCTATCAGCGGTGCCTTCTCGCCACCCTTTATCTTTATCTAATTGCTTCGCTGTAATCAATCCAGCCTTCATCAATTCTTCCATACCGTCGCGGTCGGGGTCTTGACAGAACTTACAAGAGGCTCTTGATATACGCTCCGCCATAGCAAAGACCAAGTAGTGGTAGCAAAAGAGTCTTTCCCATGAGAAAGAGGTTGAAACGCGCACCAAAAGTGGCGGGAGTTCCAATCTCATTAGGGACCGCTAAGAGTCTTTCGCGAGCCGCGGCTGATTTAATCACAAATCAACGCGCAGACTTGACAGAAAGAGAGCGTCGCTACAATATTTGCTTGAAATGCCCCGAAAGAAACCACAATAGGTGTGGTCTTTGCGGTTGTTTTATCAAAACAAAAACTATTTTCAAAAATAGCGAATGTCCTATTGGTAAATGGTCAGCCTTGTTGACCGAGCCGACGATAGACGATACCACTTGCGCTAAAACAGATGAATAAAGCACCTATAACCCAACTTAAGTCTGTTGACGACATTTGTGGGCCGGAGAAAACTAATATCAAGAAACAACCAAGTGTTAAAGAAATAAGTTGAACCATAATCATATCAACAACAACAGACTTGCGCAGATTAGTCATATCACTAATAGTGGTGTAAAGAGAGCCAATATCCATATTATCTTCCTCCTGTTGTGACACCGCGAAGGAATGAACCTATACCACCGCCAACATTTTGCATCAATCCGGGGTCGGCCATAGCATCATTCAACATACCTTGCATCAAACTTTGATTTGCGAGGTTAACCATTTGCTGAAACTCCATAGATTTCTGTTGAACATTGTTTGACGCGTTGTTTAGTAATTGAGTTTGCGACATGGTTACGCTATCAACAGTCGGCATTCCTTGAACTCCGCTAAAATCAAACTTATATCCATCTCCGTCTTCAACTAAACGCGCGTCTTTAAGCAAAGTATTCATTGATACTGCGACTAAACTACTCAAAAGTGATACAAGCATATTCATATTGGAACCGTTGTTGTCGGACAACCACTTATCTATCATTGGATTTGTTGTTATCATCGCTGATAGTATCTCCATTTCAGTCGGAGGTGCTTGATATTGTAAGCCATATTGCTGTTGACCCCATTGCTGTTGACCTTGCGCGGCAACTTGTTGTTGTCCACCGGGTAATCCAAGATTCAAAGCACCATTTTGTTGCTGGTTTTGCTGATTATTGTTGTTAAACGGCCACACCATGATACCACCTCACGCGCTCCCATCATTTGATTCTGTCGGTAGTGGGAGAGGTGCTGATTGTTGTTGAGATTGATGCATCGCAAGCGCGTCGTATAACAATCTCGCGTTATTCCCTGCATGAAATTGACGCATATCAAAGACAATCATTACTAAATCATTCATTCCTGTCGCGGCATTAGTTAGATGTGTGATAGGGATATTGTCTTGTTTTAGCATTTGGAAGAATTGTTCGTATTTTGATAGTATAGGAGGTGTATTATCTTTCTTTTTTATGCTACTTATCGGCACAGCAACCGTTGAAACACCCTTTTTCAACTTGGCTCTTAGCGTTCCGGTATTCGCTTCTTGCTCTTTTTCTTCTTCTTTCTCCCATTTACACAATAAATGATACAAATGTAGGTGTTCGGGACAGTATGTTCCGCGCATTTTACGCCCACTTGTAACATTTTCACGCGCTACAAAGGCTTCAACCTCCCCTGTAACGGGGTTTTTGAAGTATAAATCCCATAAAGATTGACCAGTTTCTTCATCAATTACCTGCTCATATATGTTCCCCGCGTGCCGTAAAAGGTGTTCAATATCCGCTCCATCAATGACACAACGCATTGTATTGGTATTATATCGGTATTTTCCACCAAACAACCATCTTCGCGGCGAAAAAATGCTTCTTTTTGTCGGTTTTAGCAGTTTATACGCCTGTTTTATGTCTTTTCTGCGCGCTTTTTTGGGATTTGGGTGCTGTGAAGGGTAAAAATTGACTTGTGGGACTTCAATATGCTCACTTATGTTGCTCATCGCGGCTTGTGCGGTAGCCTGTTGTTGCATTTGCGCAAGACTCATCTGTGTTTGTGCGGCAAGGCGCATTAGGTCATTTTGGGGTGTATTTCCAAGCATTTTATCACCAACTTAGCATTTCTATCATTGTTTTTTCCACATTCCAGCCGATTTTAGTCGCCATCATGCTAACACGACACGGAATACCCGCTTTTTGTAGTCTTCGCATGGCTGGGCGGTGCGTATCAAACACTTTATGTTCTCGCAAACGATTGGATTGCCACAATATATTAGCATTTTCGTCCCACCATTCATCGGCTTTATTCGCTACAAGCCATATTTGCTTCGGAGCGTAGCGTTTTCCTTTCAATCTTGATTTCAAAGAGCGGTATTTCCATCTTTTTTCTATTAATGAATCAACAAGATACTCAAAACCACCCACCGCATCAATAACTTGCGCACCATTTCCTTTCAAAACGCGCGTATCAGTCATGAAAATAGCAATTTCAACTTGTCTATCAACCATATCATCAATCCATAGGTTCCAAAAACGCTGTTGACCGCCAATATCAGCAGAATGCACTACTCTTTTTTCTCCATTCCACCGAATACGCTTACGACTTGCTTTAGGAAGCACATATCCACCACCAAATAACCGTTGAGCGTGCATAGTTCTTTCCTCTATATCGTCCATTTCTCCCGGTGTGCGCATAAATTGGTCAAGTGTTGTCTTACCGACTTGTGTTGGTCCATAAACGCCGATTCTGCGCGGTTTGAGGAAGTTGTATAGTTCGCGACCATAAACAACTGCCCCCATAAGTGCGCTTCCAGCGAATGTAGCAACCAATTACCCCACCCAGCCGCGTATTTTCTCTAAGAACCAATTAACGGTATTCTCCCAAACGCTAAAATCTGTGCCATACTCAAACCAAGATACACCCAACGCTGATACAAAACCAACAATTATACACAACACTAATGCTTTACCGCGCTCATAATATGTATCAAGGGTATTTTGTGTATGCAAAGCGCGTAGCGTGGCTTCTGTCGCATCATCGCTTGGGGTTTTGAATAACCAACCCATAGAAATTACTCCTTCTTTTTCTTATAAGTGCCGTCGGCATTTCTTTCTCTATTCGTGCCTAATTTAATTGCTTTTTTTTCTGTGGCTTTGTGTTTTGGAGTTTCTTCTTCGGTATCAAGACCCATCAATCCAAGATATTGTTGAACTTCGGGGTCTTTTTCTAATTCTTCCATTTGTTTCGCGAATGCTACCTCTTGTTTTTTGATTTCCATGTCCATCTGCGCTTGCGCAAATCGCATTTGTTGACTTTGCATTTGTCGCGTCATGTTTCGTTGCATATTTGAAATGATGGCGCGTTGGTCCATTCCATCTTGAGCCAACATTTTGTAAATAAAATAAGCCATTCCTTGTAATGTGAATGCTCCCATTGTATATGTAATTGCATTTGTGTGGGTTGAAGTGTCCTTCAACCATAACCCCGCATCAAATACCGCGATAGCGCAACCTACAAGTATGCTTACAAATGAAATTAGTCCTAATACTCTTAATTCGTCTTTATTTTGTGGTGTCCGCTCTTGCATAACAACCAACCTCCTTGCGTAGTGCGTGGTGCGAACCATAAATAAGTCTATTGATTCACCTTTTTATTAATATTATAATATTATTATTATAACAATATATTAATTATCATTGTAATAATAAAATGATATTATTGAGAATTTTCGTCGCCGCCTACTGTTACTCGTCCTACACCGTATTGGGAAAATTCTAATGGCTGTTGCGGCGCAGGTTGTTGAACAGGTTGTTGAACAGGTTGTTGAACAGGTTGAGGCGTAGGTGTCGCGGCTTGTCCTTCATTTACAGCATGTTCATACTTGAGCATATCGCCATGGTTTTGAAGTGATAATGTCGGGTGTGATAAGTATGATAACATGAATGATGTGGTAATTTCTTTTGCTAATTCCGGCGGTAAAGCGTCATTAGCGTGTGCTTGTCTAAGTTCTTCAAAGTTAGCAAAACCATCTTCTTTGCCTTCTTCTCCTTTAACTATGTTGTTTACAGTATCGCGATGATGCCAATTCGGGCATTCGTAATAATTACCAACCTTCTTCATGACATCATACACTTGTTGGTCTGCTGGTGTTTTTAGAGAGTTTCTCGCTCGCTCAAGTATTGCTGATGTCATAGAAGGAACAAACTTGCTCTCTATCTCGCCGTCTTTATCTCTTTTTAATTCTTCATACCCGATAGGGAATTCGCCTTCATCATTGTGTTTTGCATTCGCCATCACGCTGTCTTTGAACTCTAACGGTTTAATTTCTTGAACCACATTACCTCTTCCACCAGTAATTTTTGCTGTTTTCTTTAAGTCAAATTTCTTTTCAAAGTGTTCGTAATCATCATATTGGAGTAGTTTCGCGGCTTCATCGTGCATCATATTATACAATGCACTATCCTCACGCGTCAAGGCTTGGAAATTATTTTGATTGATATTTTGCGGTATCTTAGGGAATTCAAGAGGATTATTAATTTCGCGCATAAATACATTCATTGCGTTCAGTATAGCGTATTTTTGCCACATTTCGCGTATAGCCATGTTCAATCCATTTGTATATCTGCCATTCAACGGGCGTTGTTTTCCATCTGCGTTAGCCGATGTCAATAAGTTGTTAACTTTACTCTTGGTAATATCACTATCAGTAATCGCGTCCATAGTTTCTTTAGTATAAGTCAAATGATGGTCTTCCATTTCACCAACCATCTCTTTCTCACCATAATTTCTAAGTAAATCGTTTAACGCAGAACTTGTCAAATTTGTTGTCTTACGACGAGTCATAGGTCTTTTTATTTTATTAAATACATCTGTTATACTTTGCATTGCTTCGGGTGTATAATCATTAACTTTTTCGCGCCTTTTTATTACACCTTGTGCTTTTCTATTACCTGCAAATAATCTTTTCAAATCAGCATCGGTTATATCGCTCGGTGCGTGTGTAGCACCCGGCTCAAAGACACCTTCGCGAATTTCTTTCAAAGTCAACATACGACCATGCGCGGGGTAAAGTGATTGAAAATCTCCAAATGTCATAGGTGAATTACCACCAAACACATCTGCGGCTGTTAAAGAAATATTGCCTTTTTCGTCAACAGGTAATCTTCTCCTTTGCGCGATTAGTTTATTTCTTTCTTTTCTTTTCATTGGTCTTCCAGCCTCAACATCGCTTAGGTCGTCAACAAAAGGTGCTTCTGCGATTTCTTGCAATTTATGTATTTGCTCAAGCAAGTGGTGTTCTGTGTTGCCGTGGACATCACCATTGAGGAATGCTGGGTGTGATTTTATTTTTTTAACTAAATCTTTAATTTGCTGTTTAACATCTATTGGCACCTGTTCCCAATCTTCCACACCATCGCTTGATACTCCTTTCAATTTACTTCGGAACTGTGGAGCATCACCTTGACCCGCTATCGCCATTCGCGCTAATTTATCAATATGATTTGAAAGCATAAGTTGATTGTGATTTTTTATCGCGGTGTTGTGGACGGTAGGTAATTTTACTTCCTCCGATACAAATTTAAATGGGCTTTTTGGTTTCTCAAGGAGTTTTTCCGCTAATCTCTTTTGACGCACCTCTTCTGTTCTCGCGGGGTCAACTTGTTGCGACGGCACATCTTGGAACTCCGGGGCATCTTCGTCAATTTCTATTTTCGGCAACTCTTTCTTTTTATGCGCTTCGCGTAATTGTTCAAGTGTTCTAAACTGTCCACTATCAGTAGCGTCCCCATACATTTGCCATAGAGGTTTTGATGGTGCTAACATACCCGCTGGCATTTTATGACCATCAATTGAGGCTTGCGCGCTTTGCAACATTAATGAGTTAAGGAAATCAAACTTCGCGTCAACAGCACCATTGTGTGTATAGTGGTGATTTTTACCATCTATCTTATTTCCTTCTTTGTCTGTATAACCTTCATACAAGTGGGCTTCGTCTTCGGGGTCGCGAATACCGCTACCGCCGCATTCGGAGCAAATACCATTACATAATTGTCCACCCCTAACATAATCCGCGCTGTGATTACAAGAAGGACAAGCGAGTTGTTCATGCTCATCATCTTCCATATCATCAGCCATCGCGTGTCCCGCAAATGAATCACTATTACGAGGTCGCAAATTATCCGCGATGTATCTATCAAACCTCGGACTTCCCATTGGTTCATCTCTTAATTCCGGTATATGATGGCGCAAGTATGTTTTTGCTTCATCTCTTGTCACAAATCTATGCCCATGACATGTTCCGCACAATGTCGGTGCGTGTTGTCGCCAGTTGCTTATCAATTGGTCTGCGCTGGCGAAATCACCACGCGCAATTGCTTCTTCTGCTTCTCTTGTAAAGTGTGAATTCATCTCTCTTCGCGCCGCTTCTTCTTCGGATAGCAACCCTAATTCGTCTTCGTTTGAGTCGTGGTGATGATGTTTTAACTCCGACATGTTGACATCGCCTAATTCTTCTAATGATAAATTAGCAATTGCTTCATTTAACACTTCATCATCAAAACTATCATCTGCGTTTTCTGCGTCGTCCATCATCGCGTTGGCTTGCGCAATTTGTTCTTCGCTAAGTGGGAATCCATTTTTCATACGATGAGCAATTAATTGCATTTGGGAATTAATACGCGGCATCGCTTTGTTGTTGATATTGAATCTTATACCTGTTCCACCCATTTGACCTAATCTTCCTTCTTTGTATTTACTCATTTGATGCGTTTTATCATATCCTATGTTGCCTTTCATATCAGCGGTTATAATTGAGTCATATTCACCCGAAGGACTATCCGCGTATAATTTATTATAGACATTCTCAATAACTTCCCTTTCAGTCATTTTTTTGGGGTCTTTAACAAAGTTTGCTAATTCTTCACCACCCATAACAAAAGCACCAAGCATAAGTTTATTTGCGCGCTCAATAGATGCGCTACTTTTGTCTTCATGTTTATCTATTTTTTTCTTGGCTTTCTTAATATTTCTATCAGCCTGTTTCATAATGGCTAACATATTGCCATGTTCTTTTTTTATTTTTTGACCCATCTCTTTGATGATTGCTACTTGCGCTGGTTCACCGTATTTTCCGCGTCTTTCGCGCTCAATGCCGTCTTCATCTTTATATGTCACCATCTTGGTTTCAGCCAACAAATTTTCATACTCCGCTTGTTCTTGCAAATAGCGCGCATATTGCTTCTTGTATGTAGCCTTTTCAATTTCATTTCGCGCAATAACACCTTGTTGTTTCTCTATACCGCTTAATGGTTGTGAAATCATATCTTTTAATGTAGCGCGTCTGTATGTATCTTGGGCTAATGCCCCCGCTTTTATTTTATTACCATAAGCACCTTCGGTCAACTCCTTGATGAATGATAGCGCATCTTCTATTGCATTGTAGCGAGTCGCTAATAAATTCCTACTTCTTACCTTCTCATAGTGTTTATCAATAGCGTCGTCGTTGTTTAAGAAAAATGACGCGGCTGTTAATTCTTTATTGGACATACCCGCTGGTCCTGTCGCTAATGGATTTTCAAGAGTTTTACTTAGTCCGAATTTTTTGTAAATGTTTGCCGCGCGTGGGTTTCCTGTAATCACAGCATCTTTGATTTCACGCTTCAACTTATCGTTCAACTTTTTTTCCCACTTTTCATGTCGCTTTTGCTCATACGCTTTTTCATCTTGTTCTAACAAATCATCAATCTTATATTTATTAGGGAATATGTGATTTGCGATAGCGGCTAATGAAATACTACCTTTAGGTGCTACCGCTTTCAACTTACCACTTTGATTACCTTTACTATATCCTGTCAATGACGGCACTACTACTGATTTATGAGCGAATGGGCTTTTGACATTTCTTAATCGCCCTCCCTTATAGTCGGGTTTTCTTACTCCACGCGCATACGCTTCTTTAGCAGTTCTATTACCAAATCTGTCGGGGTGGCAAGCAAGACATTCTTCACTATCATGAACAACATCTTCGGCATGTTCGTGGTCGGGGTCAAACCATGCATCGGACTCTTCTGTTTTCTTAGGTTTAGTTTTAGCATATTCTTCTTTCATAATTTGTCGCGCTTCGTGATTCTTACGGAATTTTTCTTTCTGCTCCATCAACGGTGCGTGATATTCTTCATCTAAAGCGCGTCTATATCCAACATCTTTTAGATAGCCTAACAAACGCTTTATTGGGTATGTATTTAGGGTGCCGTCTTTCATTTGTGATGCTAATAGAGATGTAAATGCTTCATTGTAGCCTGTTGTAGTCATATCTGCGTTTGCATATTTTATCGCGGCGTTAACAATATCAATAGGGCTTAATCCTAAATTATTCAGCATCTTTTGTTGATAACTCATTGTTGATGTCAACCTTGGTATGAACGCTGATAATTTACCATTCATCAAACCATCTAATGTTTTATAGCGCGTATTTTCTTCTTTGGTGCGTTCTTCTTGGGGTTTACCAAATGCAACAATATTCTCCGCGTCTAATTTTAAAGCGGCTATTTTATCATCAATGTCTTGCTTTGTTAGTGGCTTTTTGGTTTTTTTATCCACCTTGCCTTCGCTATGATTGTATGCTTCATATCTCAACTGCCGCATTATACGACCCATACCAATTAGACCATCAACAAATGTATCTGTTGAAGCAATCAAATCATCTTCGTTTTTACCATGCAATGGGTGGTTAACATCAAAATCATCACCAGTTAAACCTCCTAATTTAGCATCGGGGTCTAATTTATGTCGTCCGTCTAAATCCATCGCCATTATTTGCATTTTGTAATCATAATCGTCAATATCACCTATGTTTAATTGTCGCTCTAATTGTTGTATCTTTTGAGAAGGAGTCATTTTTCTTTTACCGCGCAAGACTTTTATTTCATCTTCCGGTGTCATTAATGATGATTCGGTTTCAGCACCACCTTTCTCACTTCTGCGTGCTTCTTTAGCGCGCGTTTCTTTTTCTTGTTGGTCGCCACCAATAAAAGCGGTGTCAGCAACTTGAACATTCGGGTCGCCATATAAAGTGCTTAACAAACCATCTTCACCCATCGCACTTAACAATGTTGGGTGAAAACCTTGGTTAGATGTTTCGTCGGACAATTGTTCTGTTATTTCTTCTCTAAGATTCATACTGAAAGGGTTAGCATCTTCCCTCCACCTCTTACCGATGAAATCCGGTATGTTTGGTGCTTGCATACCAATACCAAGACTTCTGCCTAATTCATTCATTGACGGAGTAATCGCGTCGGGTGTTCGCCCTACTTCTATTTCAGCACCGAATTTACCTGCGCGCCCCGATGTTCCGAACGCTCTATTACCTGTTAATGAAATCATAAAGTTATTGAAATCTTCTTGAATCTTAGCAAAAGCGGCCTTTTTATCAAGATTAAATTCTTGCATCAAATCTTTGTGTTTTATTCCTAAAGCCCTCGTTTCTTGTGTTTGTGGCCTTCTCACCGACACACTTGCTGGGGCTTTTGGTCCACGGTCAATATCAGTCTGCGAAAAGAACTTATCGTAGTAATCTTCTGCGGCGCGCTGTTGTTTTTCACCGCCGTATTTGAATCTCTTATCGTCTTTGAACCTCATGTTTTCTTTTTGTTGTTGCACTAATTGGTTCATTTCATCTTCAAAAGATGTATCAGTCATAGGACCCGCGACTCTTACTCGCGATTGCGGCTTCCGTCTTTTGATATTAGGTTGAATTTGACTTCCGGCTAAATCCGCGTCTGCTGTAATCGTAGGTGCTATTGGGTGCATGTATTTCTCAAATAAGTTATGAATCCCCTTGATTTCATGCTCTTGCGCAAATCGGTTTTTATTGTATGGTTTAGCGATAAACTCCGATATGTCGGGTCGTATGCCGCCCATACCAGCCATAGCATCTTCTAAAGACCCATTTACCTTTTCGTCTTCATCGCGCGCTTTCTGTAATTCGGGGTGTTTAGCAATCAATTGCTTTAGGTGCAACATAACTGGCGCGTTAATGAGAGGTTCTTCACCTAAAGTCATATTGTCATCTTCGCGCTCATCGTGAATACTTCTTGAAGCATCTCTTTCTGTTAAGCCGCTATAACCCAACGCATGAGCGAGTAAATGGTTGTTCGCGTATATTATAGCATCAAAGAATGAAAAAATACCAAATTTGTTGTCTTTTTTCAAGTATTTTTTCTCGGCCTCGTTCATGTATTTTTGCAACGCGTCAAAGCCTTTTTGGGTTGGCCCGCTCTTCTTCTTACCTTCTTTTTCATCGGACTTGATGATGCGGACAAAAGAACCCATTGTTGTATCGGATAACGACCATGCCCTTGAATATAGCGGTTGATGAAAATTTTTGCTGGGATTTTTTTTTTGACCCCATGAAAAAAATATCTGTATTT
>Ga0209645_1000161_pt1 | contig 34828 bp, 13 predicted proteins | sample ETNvirenome_6_30_FD_184070 | JGI IMG/M metagenome (GOLD analysis project Ga0209645, IMG submission 184070) | Marine viral communities from the Pacific Ocean - ETNP_6_30 (SPAdes) (version 2) | ecosystem: Environmental > Aquatic > Marine > Oceanic | place: Pacific Ocean | collected 2013-06-19
CTGCAATCGGTGTCAACGCTATCAACACAGTAGAAAAAATGCAAAATGATAGGATGCAACGTTTATGCAATTCTTTGCCCACTGGTGCATCATACGATGAAATGTGTAGAGACTTCAACAACTAACCTCATGCAAACCTAACTAACTATCGACGCACTTTTCCACAGATGAAACAATTTTACAAAGGTCAATTCGTCATCTACGATAATACCTATGGTTACGTTAATTTCATCTCTGAAGAGTACATCACCATATGCGTCCGAGAGTATACAAAACCCAGTGCAGAAGCGGAACACGCTCTCTCTGCAATCCGTCAGGTCTGTGTATGTGTCTTCCCTAATGATTGGGATAAAGTGTTAGAAACTCAACAAGAGGTTACTAACAAGTTTTCCACAGAAAATGCGGAGATTGTGGAAAACATAAAATAAATTAGTTTGTGTGTTTAATCCCTCTCTAAATGTCTCCACTAATTGTACTCTTAGCACGTTTCCTAACAGTTGTCAACCCCCTCAGAATACCTCGGAGACCCTATCATCACCATTGCTAATCATTCGCCTCTCAGTGTCATACAGGGGCACTTGACAAGTATCACAAACTATGGTACAATAACCTTGTAGAGGTTCAGAAACCCTCCTAGTATCTTCAAGACTTATGCAGTATCTTATCTACGATGATTCGCAGTCCCTTAGAGGAACTTTCAACAGCATCTATGACCTGGAAAGGTATATCGATGGGGTTCGGAATGACCTGGGAGATGCATACCCAAACACTCCGAGAATGTCGCCCTTTGATTATATCAAACACATCAAATGGTCATGGGAATGTGTTGACAACTATGTGACTAGTGAGGTATAATGAGAGGGTAATCGGAGGCACTATGTAACACTTAGCGGGCAGTTGTTAAATGTTATCGGGGCAGTTAAATTGGCCCCCTTAAATATAAAAAACAGCCACTACCCTAACCTACAAAGGTTCCCCAGAGCGATTGATATATTATTTTGTAAAAGTTTTCCACAGGTTTAAAAAAATTTTCTGAGGTAAAAAATGGACTCTAAGACGCGCATAGAGAGACAGGACACAAGGGTATGGGCATTGGAGCAATTAATTATCAGAGAGTCCTTTCTAGATCCTCGGATGTATGCCTGTGCTGACTATTATGCATCATCTTATGCTTCTCAAGTATTAGAAGATCTATATACACTATGGGTTGAGTGGAAAGAAGATAATCCCACAGACAATCCACAAGTCAGAAACCGCCTATAGAAGTATGTCCCATAGATTCACAACCAGATTAGAAGAAGATGATTTCGGTGATTTAATTCTCACAATTCCTTACGAAGCATGTGAAGAACTGGGATGGGATATTGGGACAGAACTCGATTATGAAATTGAAGACAACGCATTTATTCTAAAGAAAGCAGAAGATGAATGAAGAATTAGTTGAAGTACCAATCAATGAAATTGGAGAGTCACTAACGAACATTAATGAGTGTCTGAGAAGACTCGGGAAGCGCCTACAAGACGTTGAAAAGTATGTGTCCGAGTTACCCACGCCAGACAAGACTTATTACAAACCAGAGGGGTATGAGGACTATCTGAACTTGAAACAAAACTATGATGAGATCTATAGGAGGTTAAGGGAGTTAGAAAATGGGGTGTAAGACTAACAGTTTCACTGAAGAGTGTGCTGAGAATCATTGTAGTAAATCTGTTCCTGCCCTCTTTGGCGTTTCTGGAGCGGGCGGCGTATCATTCGAATACGAGGAGTATCCACAGGCAACAATTCGTTCTGATGGAAGATATAACCTTCCAGACAGGGAAAATGACGCTGTTATGCACACATACTACGAAGTTGAGTATGACACTGGATTAGGAGCACCGCCTGCTATTTGCGGCATGGTGTCTAGACTTGATCCTTGTAGACAAAATTTTGGTAGAGATAACTTCAATGAAGCTGTAATTGCATTAGATTACACTCCTGATGAGTTATCATTTGACTTTCAATATTCTGATACCTGGTTTTCCTATATCTGGGATACATCAGATGAAGCAGGACATGTTGGACAAGCAGCATACTATTTGGAGACGCGCCGAGGAACCACTACTACTACGACACCTGGCACTCCTGCTACAGGTAATCCAGGAGATCCTGGTTATAATCCTGGAAGTCCAGGTAGTAGTTCATCTGCCACTGATGATGGAGTAAGATGTATTCCTTGTACAAACTTTACTTGTAGTCCTGCTAAAACCACATTAAGTTATACTGCTAATGAAGATCTAACAGGTGATGCAGATTGCCCACATCCAACACTATTTGCTATTGATACTGAGTCAAGTAAGATTGCATTCAGTTATGATCAATTCTCAAGTCAACTGCCCAATGGCGTTTTAGACTTTGAGGTTAGTTTTGATGGTGTAACCTATGCCGATGCTTGGGATGCAACAACAGAAAGCGGTATTGATTACACATCAAGTCAAAATCCATGGTCAACTGACGATGCAGGATTTACTGATTTTGAAATTTTTGAACTTAATGATGGTCTAAATGCAGTAGATTTAAGAGTCAAGTTTAGAATCGAAGCACTGTTTGACGATTCTGGTGCAAATGTAGTGATGACTGGCACTAAATGGACTCTAGCAGAGATCTTGAATCCTGGTACAGGGTATAGTGTGGGTGATGTATTTCCTTTAACAACATCAGTTCGTTTAAATAACAATACATTAGTCAATCTAACACTCAATTTAAAGATCACTGCTGTTGGTCCTGTGTCAGTTTTGGACGGCGGTGACCCTCAAGACATCATGAGAGTGGGTGATACTATCAATGGACATGAAATTACCCGCACTTTCCACACTGAAATTGGTGAATTTCCGTATCATGTAGTGTATCTTGACGGAAATGGTAATGATTTTGTCAAAGACACGCAGTATACCTCTAGTAGAAACCATATTATTACCGCAAAAGCGGGTTATGGCATCGTAGATCGTGCAATATTAGTCGGTTTATACGAATTTTTGGATAAATCTCTGCAATTTACTACGGGAGATGTCAATGAAAATGCTCCAGATGTCTTTAATACCGTATCTGCACCTGTTGCATTCATTTCTGTAGATGAAAATGGCGGAATTTCAGATATAAACATTGATTCTGGCGTCTATAGTTTCAATAATAGGAGTCTTGCTGAACTAAATCAAGGAAGTGAGTTAGCTGGATACGATGAAGATGATAATATTGCGACTTCTGGTGGCACTGGGAGCGGACTAACGGTCGATATTGAGGTTGATAACGTCCTTATTTTTGATGGTGACGCAAATACACAGACTGAAGTAGACGGTATTGCCTCAGTAAAGGTGCATAGTGCTGGTAGTGGTTACACAGTTGGTGATATTATCACTATTGCTGGTGGTTCTGCACGGATTCAGGTAGAAGAAATCACCAATGGTGGAGTTAATTTGGATAAATTGGAAGGAGAACCAATTTTAGGGGTCACCAACCCCGCTGATAATGAAACTGGACTGCCAAATAAGTCCACAGATGACGGAGAACCTGAATTTATCTTAACAACTACACCTACTGAACTAAAATTTGAGGTAGTTACGAAGGATGGTGTTGCAGATCTTGAAGCTGTCTCTGACAAAGGCGGAAATAATGTCCCAGCAAAGATAAAAGGCACTTTTGTTGGTGGAACATTAACTTCCGTGAAAATTGTAAAGGCGGGAAAGGGGTATAGTTCAGAAGTTAGACCACAACTGCAGATTAAGAACCTCTATGAGGAAGAGGTTGAGACTGTAAAGAATGATGGATATAGGGATGACTTGGTAGGTGAGTTCCAAGACATCTTAAAAGACCTTCCACCTGGTGATCTGAGTGCTTCTCCACAGGATTTGCAGGCAATTGAAGATTCTTATGAGCAAGTTCCTAAAGAACGAAAAAATGCACAAAAGAAGGCTCCTATGGATATCAAGATGGATCCTGATAGAGATAGAATTCACCAACGTAATCAGGGCAAATTTAGTTCCGCTGCTACAGAACCTCTGAAGAAGTTAAAACCAGACTACGATTTGAGTTATTTGAAACAAACTCCTATTCCGTCAGAATATAAAAAAGTTATTAGGCAGGATAAGAAGAGAAGTCAAGATACTTTCATTCAAAACATTAATGATGTCACTCAGGAGAGGATTCCCGAATATACTTCTTTTCAAGAAACTAGAGTTCAAACTGCTGTTGGTAGTTTTACTAATCTGCCAACATCATCAACGGGTACTAAATACCTTATGAAACAATATCGACCAGATCCATCTAAAGTCACAAGAATTGATGTAACTTTAGGTTGCACACCTGTCAATATTGGAACATCACATTTTGTATGCAATCAACCAACAAAGCAACAAGATACCACCGAAAGTTCAACTGATGATAGCGGAAATACCGTTGAAGTAAATCAAGTATATACAATGGGTACAGTTATTCAGGGTCCTGGTTGCCAAGCATGGTCAGCAAGTGGTATAATGACTATCTGGCATGATCTTGGTAGAGATGCTAGAACAGTTGTACGAGCGCATAAAGCATACGGCAATCCTTTCGCAGAGTAAAAATGGCAGCAGCAGCACTATTCATGGGCACTTGTAGTGGACACGGAACAGGATCTGGGTCCAGTCACCACCCTGGATTGGGTGGAGGCATACAACCAAAGTGTACGTTTCCTGCAAACACCGATGTTAAGGTTGTTCCAAAAACTGTTATGCTGATGAATGCGACCACATTGTGGCCGCCTACACCTCAGACTTCAGCTCTTGAGTTAGCACGAACTGTCCGAATTAATGCAATTGGTCCTATCCTGGATCAGGATGTATTAATTCCACACCCAACACCAACTATGCATACTGTGGGTTACACTGGCATTCCAAAAGGGTGTCCTCCAGGCGTAATCCCTAATAATGCATGGTGGTGTACAATTGGTACTTTGGCAGGGAGAGAACCCCCTGTAGGGCACGCTCGTAAACTGTTCGCTACCGTCAAGACGGTTTTTATTAATGGTCGTCGTGCAGGTAGATTTGGAGATCCTTTTGGGGATTTTTCACCAGCATTTCCATGCACCTCTGTGGTGACTGGATGTAGCCCTAACGTTTATATTGGACTTATTCAAGGTTAATTATGGCAAAAATGAAAAAATCGCTCACGGGCACCAATATGATCGAGTCAACTCCGAAAAAGACTCGTCAAGGTGCTGGACAGCATACAAAGTATGCTTCTACTAGTCGTAACAACGCAAAAAAGCGTTATCGTGGTCAAGGACGATAAATACATTTGTATAAAGTCCTTACAGGGAGATGGCTTTAAAAAAGATAGGTGGTTCTAATTTAAAAAGATCGAGAAGTTTTAAAGATTTCTCGGTCAATTTTGACAAGAATCCTTTTACAGATGATCTCTCTGTCGTAAATAATGATAACTCCATTAAACAAGCAATCAAAAATTTAATTTTGACTGCTCCTGGAGAAAAACCATTTCAACCATTGGTCGGTTCATCAGTTTCTCAACTACTGTTTGAACCATTGGACGCATTTACTGCGGATACCATTATGGAAGAAATTACACTGACGATCAATCAATATGAACCAAGAGTAAAACTTACAAACGTAGATGTTACTCCGATTTTTGAGGGCAACAAACTAAATGTAACTATTGAATATCAGATAGTTGGTTTACCTATTGTTGAGACAATAGAATTTGTTTTACAGAGACCAGAGTAATGCAACCAAATAACCTAACAGCGTTAGATTTTGAAGATATTAAATCTTCAATCAAGTCATACTTAAGGACTCGAACGGAGTTTAGTGATTATGATTTTGATGGGTCATCCCTATCATATTTGATTGACTTGTTAGCATATAACACTTATTACACCTCATTCAATGCTAACATGGCAATGAATGAGGCATTTTTGCCTTCTGCTACAATACGGGACAACGTTGTAAATCTTGCAAAGTTGCTCAACTATGTTCCTAGATCAATTACAGCATCAAAGGCTTGTGTAAAACTTGAATTGACTACCCAGCAGGTTAATGGTGCATATCCTACTTCAGTAACACTTAAAAAAGGACCTGTGGCATCAGGTGGTGCTTATATTTGGAATACTTTAAGTGATATTACAGTTAGCGTAAATCAAACTACTGGTGTTGCAGAATTTGATGCTGTGACTGTCTATGAGGGTAGTTTAGTTACGTTTTCTTATATCGTAAATACATTTGGAAAACAGACTTATAAAGTTCCTTCTGAAGATGCAGATATTTCAACTTTAGTTGTAAAAGTAAGACCAAACGAATCCTCCACTCAGTTTGACCTGTATAGTCGTGCAGAGACAGTTGCTACTGTAACACCCACAACTCGTTCATACTTCCTGTCTGAGACTGAAGACATGCGGTATGAGATTAGATTTGGTGATGATAGTGTTGGTAGAGCAGTAAAAGATGGTGAGGTCATTGATCTCGAGTATTTGGTTACATCTGGTAGTGATGGTAATCAAGTTTCAACGTTTGCTTTTATTGGTAGGATTGAAGATAATGCTGGTAGAGCATATGCATCTGCAAATGTTGCTTTGACCATGAAGCAAAAGTCTCAGCAGGGTGATGGTGCAGAAAGTGTAGAATCTATCAAGTATAATGCACCGAGATACTATTCTGCACAATATAGAGCGGTAACTGCTCAAGATTATGCGATCATTACTAAAAACATTTATAGCAATGCAGATGCTGTAGTTGCTTATGGTGGAGATTCTCTTAATCCACCTGTTTACGGAAAAGTATATATTGTTATTAAAACAAAAACAGGTTCAAATCTAAATGATGCTACTAAAAATCAAATTGCTGCTGATTTAAGACCTTATGCAATGGCATCTATTGATCCAGTTGTCGTTGACCCTGATGATATTTACATCAATGTAAAAGTATTTGCATTGTATGACACTGGTTGTGGATCAAATCCATCTGAAATTGAAACTGATGTCAGTAAGTCAATTACTGATTGGGGTATACAAACTAAGATCAATAACTTTAACTCTACTTTTAGAGCACAGCAACTTGAGAAAGCAATTACCCTCTCTAATAATTGTATTACTGATACTTCACTTCAAACAACTATTTTGAAGTATGTCAAACCAAATACAAACTCAACGAACACATATTGTGTTGCTACAGGATCTAATCTATACAATAGTGCTCCTAGTAGAGATGGTGGTGATGGTGACTGTAAGAAAGAACCTGTAATTTTATCTGGAACCTTTAGAACTGCCGATAGACCTGGTGTCGATCAGCAATTTGAAGATGATGGTTATGGAAAATTGAGAACTTTCTACAATACGGGTATTCGTAAAATTTATACTAGTGATGATGCAGGAACTGTAAATTATGATACTGGTCAAGTTTGTTTTGGACCAGTCAATATTATCAGTACTGGAGGAGCAGGTCTTCCTGCAGGTGCAGTAAGTATCACTGATGATACAACAGGAATTGGTGATATTATTGATACCACTCTTCTTCCAACCGATCTGCAAATTCCAGTTCAATTTATCCCTGCTAACAATTCAACTATTCCAGCAACAACTCCTGGAACGATTATTAATATAATCACACCAACAATTACAGTTGCTCCTGTTGGCACTGTTGTACCTCCTACAATCCCTCTAAATAGTTTGACGCCAACGGATTTCAATGTAACACCTGTTGTTCTTGATATCCCAACGATTTCTAATCCTGGTTCACTCAACGATTCTAGTTGCTTCTAAAGTTAGATGAATATTAATAAGGTCTCCCAGTCTATCGCTTCTCAGTCTCCTGAGTTCCTTAAGACAGAATATCCTCTGTTTAATAAGTTTATTGAGTACTATTATAGGTCTCAGGAAAAAACTGGTTTAGGACAAAATATTGTCAATAACTTTTTACAGTATCTTGATATTGACAAACTAGATATTAACATTTTAGGTGGATCTACAAGGGTTGTAGAACCAATTACTGCAGAAAGTGATGAAATCGTTGTTGAAAGTGTTGATAGTTTTTTAGATACCAACGGATCTATTTTAATTGGTGATGAGGTAATTTATTATGAAAATACCTCTCATGCACCTAATATTGCACTGAGTCCTGGTATTTCGTATGATCAAGTAAAGTTAAAGTGGACTGGACTTGCTCAAATCATTGACTTGTTCGATGGAACATCTATTCGTTTCCCTCTTACATCACAATCTTCTCCAATTGCTGCTCCTTCGGCTCAGCATTTGATTGTCAGTCTTTACGGTGAAATTTTAATCCCTAATACAGATTATACTGTTGATGGTACAGATATTGTATTTACAACTGCTCCAAGGGCAAGAACTACTGGAGACGATAATGTTGATACATACATCACCTTCTTGAGTGGTTTTATTGAAAATACCATTGTATCCATTGACAATATTTCTGGATCTTTCGGAGAAAATAAAACCGAGTTTAAACTTACTGCTGGTGGTACTAAGTATGAACCTATTGCACCCGAATATATTTTAGCAGTCTACGATAATAGACTTCTTGTTCCCAATGTAGATTTTTACATTGATGGTGACTTATTCATATTTACTGAAGTCCCACTTAACGGAAGAGTTCTGTCTTTATATTCTATTGAGGCACCTATTCCCACTTTTGGATCTGGTGCAGTTGGATATGCACGAATTAATGATACAGGTGAACTTACATCTATCAGCATTAATGAAACTGGATCTGGATATCAATACAAATATCCTCCAAGAGTTTCTGTTCAGCATCCCGATGGTTCTGGTGCTTCTGCAAAAGCTCTTATTGATGGAATTAAGAGTGCGATTCTTCTTGACGGTGGAAAGGGGTATAGCAATACTAATCCACCAACTGTTGTTGTTCAATCTCCCCAGAATGTAGATGCTCAAGTGCCTCAACTAAAGGCAGTTGTTACAAATGGATCTGTTTCTAGTCTTGAAGTTGTAAATTCTGGTAGTGGATATACATTTGTTCCTAGAGTTACTTTCAAACAACCTGGTGGGGCAAAACTCGGTGCAGCTACCATTACAAATGGAACTATTACAGGAACTATTTCTGTACTAAATGGTGGTCAGGGATATACAACTGTACCAACCGTTTATGTTGATGAACCAACGGGAACTAATCCAGTAAATGCAAATTTACAGGCAGTTCTTACTGATGGTGTTGTTACTTCAATCAATATTGTAAATGGTGGACAAGGTTTTGAGACTGTTCCTAGGATTGCTATTGTTGATCCTACTGGTGCTCAAGTTTTACAAACTTTAGTCGATGCTGACGGTAGAGTTGTATCCGTCGAGTTGTTAGATGGCGGCAGTGGTTATGATGACGTTCCTTCCGTTTATATTGTTGATAATGAAGGTAATGGAACAGGAGCGACAGCAACTGCTAGTGTTTTTAATGGTAGAATTACAGATATTAACATTTCCAATTTTGGATCTGGTTATTCCTCTGCAAATCCCCCTCAAGTAATTATTCAAAATCCTCCAGAAGCTAGATCTTCTGTTGAAATTGGTTTGAATGAAGTTACTGGATTTTCTGTATCTAAAAGTGGAAAAGGATATAGTAAAGCAAAGTTTGAGGGTTGTGCTAGAGCAGTTAGTGGTATCGTTGAATATACTGAAAGCGGCAATGCCGTATTTTCAAATAACACTACAGCATCCGTAGCAAGTGAAAATGCTGAGGTAAAATGTCTTGATGCCCTTTTTGTTAAGAGACTTTTAGATAAGTACACCGAACAATTCCTTCCTGATGTTCCTGAACTTGACTACACTAAAATTGACGTTAGAAACGCAATTAAGTCTGTAAAAGATTTTTACTCTACAAAAGGAACATCGTTTAGCGTTGCGTACCTCTTTAAACTTCTTTATGGTGAAGAGGTAACAGTTTCATATCCAAAGGATCAAATTACCAAACCATCTGCAGCAACTTGGTCTATTGATACTATTCTTAGAGCAACTCTTGTTAGCGGTGATCCTACAAATATTAAAGATGGTCTCTTAACTCAGGAAGAAAGTATTGCAGATCCGAATATCAAAGCAGCGAGTGCTTTGATTGAGAACTATATTTCAATTAAAACTTCTGATGTTGAACTTTTTGAACTTGTCTTATCTGAAGAAACTATTGATGGAACTTTCATAGTTCCTTATAAGACAAAACTTGCAGAACCACTTGATACAACTAATAGTATCATCACTGTAGACTCTACAATTGGTTGGCCAGAAAGAAACGGTGAATTTATTATTGGTGGCACCGAACTTATTCAGTATAAAGAGAAGTCTTTGAATCAGTTTATTGAGTGTACTCGTTCTGTAAACGGAACTGTCGAAGATTGGGATTCAGCAACAGAAATTACTTCTAACCTTCAAGTCTTTGTAAACAAAGGAACTCCACAAGAAGTAGTTTTAAATATCGTTGGTATTATTGATGCTCAACAAACAACTTTAACTGATACAGGATCTTATTATCTTACTGGAGATAAACTTTCTGTATCTAAATTGGGTGGTAGTTCACAAAAACCTGAATTGCAAACCTGGTTGTACAATGTTAAAAAACTTTTAACTGTTGAAAATATTACTTTTGGTGGCGTTGATAATAGATTCGCCACAGTTACTTGTGCAAACTCTCATGGTCTTTTAGTTGGAGATCAAGTTACAATTTACGGTGCTAATCCCATCATTTATAACGGAACTTTCTTAGTAACATCTAGAGATAGTACCACTGTATTCCAATATCAACTTCCACAAACAGCAACTATTGCACCTCAAGGCAATATTCTTGTATCTGTTGACCTTAACAAAGGTAAGTCTGATAATAGTGCTGTATTGAATTCTATCGGACCATACACCACAAATATTCAGAATTCCTTCTTTGACGACAATTACGTCTATGTTGCCTCTACAGGTATTCCTAATTATAAAATTGGTCCTTTCCCAGGATCAGCTCTTTTACCTGGCAACCAACGTAAATTAAATAGATTTCCTTTAAATCCTTCTACTATCTCTATTAAGGATAATATTGTCCCAGGTCCTATTGGAACTTGGATCAATGGAACATCCATTTGGTCATATAAATCAAGTGTCAAGAAGACATTTGGTCCAGTTACAGCAATTAATATTACTAATTCTGGTTCTGACTATGATGCTGCATCTCCTCCAAATATTACTATCTCTGGTGGCGGAGGATCTGGAGCAACTGGATCTGTAACTGTTAATGGATCTATTACAGAGATTGCTGTAGATGCTGGTGGTAGTGGTTATACTTCTCCTCCTCTGATCTCAATTGTTGGCGGCGGCGGTTCTGGTGCTTCTGCAACTGCTATTGTTACCAAAGGTGTTGTTTCCAGTATCTTAGTCAATAATGGTGGTACTGGATATACATCTCAACCAAGTATCACTGTTGTTGGTGGTGGTGGAACAGGAGCAACTGCAACTGCTTCAGTTCGTGGTCCTATTCAATCAATTGCAGTTACTGCAGGTGGTGATTCGTATACTTCAAATCCCAGTGTCACACTGAGTTCTGGTACTGGCGCTGTCGCTCAGGCAATTGTTAATAATGGTAGAATTATCTCGATTGCTATCATTTCTGCAGGTACTGGATATACCACAGCACCAGAAGTAACTATTCAAGGTGATGGTTTTGGTGCTGTTGCTCGTGCTACTATTGATACTGATGGTGAAAATGCTGGAAGAGTTACTAATATTGAAATTATCAACCGTGGTATTAACTATGTTCAGGGAACAACTTTAATTAATCTGACTTCTGCTGGTTCTGGTGCAACATTTGAACCCAGTGTATTCCAATGGACGTATAATCTAGAAGAGACAACAACTGTTGATTCGGCAAGGGGTTCTGTATTTGCTGGATTTAATAATCAGTATGGTGGAGAATATGCACACCTTTCTAATCCTCAAAGACTGAGATATATTCTTGGTGATAACTTATTTGAAAATGTTTCTGGTGCTATTTTAGAACAGGATAGTCAGTTAGAGCACTCCCCTATCATCGGTTGGGCATTTGATGGTAATCCTATCTACGGTCCCTATGGATATAATGATCCTACAGACCAGTCATCGAATATCACTCGGTTGAATACTTCTTATAGACTTAAGACAAATCTGGTTTATAATGAAATTTCTAATCCTACTCCAGTTAGACAATCTGGTCCTCTGTTATCTGACGAAACAGCAGGTAATTTTGTTGAAGACTATGAATATAGTTTTGGATTAGGTGACCTTGATCAGTATAACGGTCGTTTTTGTAAGACTCCAGATTTCCCCGAAGGTAGATATTGCTATTTTGTCACCATTGACACAACTGAATCAGGAAATCCAGTATTCCCTTATGTTCTTGGTCCAAGTTTTAACTCTATTGCAGATCCTTGGAACTTAAACAAAGATGCAATTCAACAAAATATTCCAACAGGTGTTGTAAGATACCGTGATCCCTATGAAAATGTTGATATTGATGTCGATAGAGCACCTAATGCTTCTACAAATGCATTAACTCTTGAAAATGGTGATATTTTGTTATTTGAAGTAGAAGACGAAAATAGAGATGGTATCATTACTCAAGATGAAACTGATGATCCTGATCAAATCTTTGAAGAATCACCATTACAGTTATTTGACTACTTCCCATCAGTAAGATTTGATTCTAAAGTTGATATTGAAGTTGAAACGACAACTAAATTTGAAGATGCTTCCGTAACTGGATTTATTATTGAAGATGCTGGTAAGAGTTATCAGGTTGATGATATTCTTATCTTTGATAACGAAGATACTGATGGAACAGGTGTGTCTGCTAGAGTTTCTAGGATTACTGGTGAAACTATTAGTGGTCTCACTTTTGAGACTGAAGGTGATAATTTTATTGGTAAACTTACTACAAGTGTACCTCATAATATTGTTGCTAATGACAATATTTTCGTCTCATACAATCCAATCATGGATGAGACAAATAAACAGTTTGTTGTTAGACAATTTAAGGGTATTGAAGAAATTGTTGTAAATCAATCTGGTTCGGGATATGACTCAGAAATTCCTCCAACAATCATTATCGATGGTGATGGTGAAGCAGCAGCGTTGAGCGCAACTGTAAGTCCTACGGGATCAATTGCTAATGTTGATATTGTAAATGCTGGAGTTGAATACACTAAAGATCCTAGAGTTATTTTAAGTCATCCTCAAATCTTTAAAAAGGCAGATTATTATGTTGCACTGATTCAGAATGAAAACTATGTGAAAGTTAATGATGTTTTTGTTAATGATGAAAAGGATGCTTTCTTCTGTGGTAAAACTCTTGATACTAATGGAAATGAAGTTGCATTTATTTCTAAATTCTCAGAACTTGGTGTTAAAGAGTGGGAAGAAAGATTAGAAAGTCAAGATGGAGAAACTTACACAGAGTTTACTAAACTTGATGTGAGTGGTGATATTATTTGGGTAGTTGGTCACAACAAACCAAATTCTGCAATTCTTACTGCTTATAATCCTGATGTCATCTTGGCAAAGTATACGCAGTCTATTGATGGACTGAGTGCAACTCTTAATTTCCAAAAAGGATATTCTGGTATTTCTGGTTCTACAAGAGCAGATAATATTACAACTATTAAGAAGTATTCGGATACTCGTTATATTATTGGTGGATTTACTAATACAAACTCTGCCAATCCACAAGATGCTTTTATCGCTTCTATTGATGCTGCAGGTTCTTTTGCTGCTAAGAGAAAATTAGCATCTGCTTCTGGATCTGAAAAAATTACTGATTTAATCGTTTTAGATGATGCAGTATATTTCATTATGGAAACTGCAACAACTGATGGTAATGCAGACAGTAAAGTTGCTTTTGGTAAGGTTCTTGTTGGAACCTCTGTAATTACAGTTGAGTGGATTAAAGAAATTAATAATACTGCATATTCCTTTAGAGATACTAGTTTAGTAGTTGATGAATTTAATGAATTTTACATCACATCTACATTAGCACTTAAGAGTGATAATAATACAAAAGATAGTTTCTGGATTGGAAAACTTGATACTAGTGGAGATCTTCTCTGGAATTACAGATATGCAGCTCCCTCTGGAAGTTCTATTGAGTTAGCATCTAGATCTACAATCGACATTTTTGGCGATTTAAATCTTGCTTATACTAGAACTGATATTACAACAGGATACAAGACATTTGATACTGCTAAAATTGGATATGATGGTAAACTGAAGAAGCATACAAATACAGAATTCAATAAAAATAATATTGAAGGTGTAACTGTAAATGCAATTACCGTAGATAATTCTGGCGATGTTTATGCATTCGGTCAGACTTCTTGGAATAGAAATGAAGTTGTTTGCGAATTTGCTTCTGATGCCACAGATAAAACGGGTCATTACACACTAGAAACACTCAGTGCTACTGATTCTGTTAAGTATGAAGGTGGATATGCTAAGATCTTTGGTTTCAATCCCGCAGGTTCTAATTCTGCTTGGATTAATGGTGCGATCAAGGTTCCTGGAAATGTACTTGAGGAAAAACTTGGTGATGACTGGACTATTGAGTTTATGCTTCACAAAGACGCTACAAACTCTCAAACACTCTCCCAGACTCAACAGACACTAGTTGCAATTGGAGACGCTACAGACGCTACTGGCGGTCTCTGGATGTACTATGACATCTCTAGTGGTAAATTAGAGTTGGTTGTTACCAATAACACTACTACTATTAATGCCGCTGGTGGTGCTATTCAGTCCACACAAACTACAATGTATGCCAATAATAGTTGGCAATTTATAGGACTTAAGAAGTCTGGTAATACCTTTACTGGATATGTCAATGGCATTCAAGTTGTTACGGGCACGATTGCCAATACAGATCTTGAAGATAAGAATTTGTATTTTGGTAATATTCCTGGCAAGAGTGGTACAACAGGACAGTTCCGTTCTAATGAGCAAGGTCAATTCTACATGGATAACCTTGTAATTAAGAATAGAGCAATCACACCAGACGTTCCTTCTGATGTTACTACTATTCCACCTGTTGCATCTTATGCTTTAGCATTCTCTTGGGCTGATACTGCATGGTTTACAAGTCATACAAAGCGTTATGATTATATCGATTATGTTGGTTTTGGTATTAAATCCGATAAGGACTCTGATTCTGAAAGATTAGGTGATAAGGGTGTTCAAACAAATACAAATGTCGGATTTGCAAGAACTGCGATTACTCCAGTAACAGGATCTACATTAATTGTTACTAATACTGGTTTTGCGTTAGGTGGTGGTGGATTGCAGGCACTTGATTTTGAAGATGCTACAACTACTATGGTTGTAAATCCAACTGACGTTTCATTGGTTTACAGTAATGATGTTTGGGGTGCTAGAACCGCAACTGTTCCCTCTCCTGGTTCTAATAAACTTTCTATTGAGGCGAAGGTCAAGAATCGTTATTATATGAAGACGACTTCTACATCAAAAATTGATAATGTACAGGAACTTACTCTTAATCAAAAATTCAATATCACTGTTGGATCTAAGTTAGTTCTTAATAATAACTCAGGCAGTTTTGTTAATAGTGGTTATGTTCTTAGTGTAGATAACACTAATAATAAAGTTTATCTTGCTGTTAATAATAATCTCTGGTCTAATGATCTGAATACTGGTCTTATTTCTACAACTAGATTCGATGAGCAAGATTCTTATGGTATTACAGGTCCTGTTGTTGCAGATGTAAATGAAATTTCGGAATATTACTTCTTGAATATTGTTAATACAACGCCTGGAACCTTTAACATTGAGTTAGAAGACTGGAACTTAAATAGAACTGCAGCAAATCCTGGAAGTGGTGATTTAGATACTTTTGCTAAATTTAAACCCTTTAGTGTAGATGCATATAGCGTAAGAATTGATGAAATTTCTGGTTCTTCTTCTTTCATTACTGGATCTGTAGTTAGCATCACTGATTCTGATATTTCTTTCAATAGTGATAAAACAACAGCACAAATTACTAATTTGACTGGTGTTACTAAAATTACTCTCATTGCTACCTTAGACAAAGTACTGCAGGTAACTGCTGTTGCTAATACTGATGAAGTCTATATTATTACTGGTAATAGACACTATCTGTCTGCAGGAGATAATATTTTTGTTGATGGTAATCCAACTCGTACAGTTGGCGCTACAGCATACGATGAATATGATGGATCTTTTGTAGTTGATAGAGTCGTAAGTAATAGAGAATTTACTTATAAATTAAATGCTGTTGCACAGACTGATCCAGCAACAACTCCTGGTGATGTCAGCATTTTTGTTAAGTCACCTGTTCTTAAGATGTACTATGGTCACCAATATTTGTTTGACCTTAGTCACTCATCGATGGCTAATGCAAACTTATCTTTCTCTAAAGATAATCTGTATAAACTTGAATATTCGTTCAACTCTATTGAGAGAATTGGAACACCTGGAGTCACTGGTGAAGGTCAACCAACACCAACTGTCAAATTAAAAGTTGATCAAAATATTGTAACCAATATTTCGTATTATTTTGATCCATCTAGAACTGGAGATGAATCTCCTATTGATCCAAATAGTTATTTGGATATTGTTGACTCTCCTTACGTTGGAACATTTACTGTCAGTGAAGTTGCTGGTGCTACTATTACCACGGGTGCAAATATTATCAAATTCCCTCTAATCAATGAACCAGAAGGAAATGCAAATATTACTAGAGCATCTTACTCTACAAGTTCTAAGAAAGCGGTTGGTACAATTGGCGATATTAGATTAATTAATTCTGGTGGATTCTATGCTAAGTTACCTGTTGTAACTGGTATTCAATCGTCTAGAAAAATTGAAAGGGTTCAAATCAATGAACCTGGAACTGAATATGCTGTTGGTACATACAACAGTGTTCCTATTGGTGGAGACGGCGAGGGTGGTTTAGTTAGTATTGTTGTTGCAGATGGAACTAACGATGATGGAGATACTATTCCTGGTCAGATTCAATCTGTATCCATCACCTCTCCTGGTAAAGGTTATACTACAGCAAATATTGATATTGAAGCTATTGATGGAATTCTTGGAGCTGGATTAACTGGATCTGGTGCTGATATTGAGGTTGTCATTCCTCCATTCGGAACTGGTGCAGTTGTCTTTGCTAAAGGTAATAATGTTGGTAAGATTAAAAAACTGAAGAATAACAACTTTGGTTATGATTACACCCATGATTATACTTTACGTCCTGAGATTACATTCCCCATCAATGCTCAGTTAACTTCTACGAGTATCTTGGATAGTATTACTGTTACTGATCCTGGTTCTGGATATTCTCAGGCTCCTACTGTTGTTATTACTGGTGGTGGAGGTTCTGGTGCTATTGCTGAGGCATCGATCAGAAATGGAAGAATTGACCAGATTGCTATTAAAGATCCTGGAGCAGGATATTCTTCTGCTCCAACAGTTTCTTTGAGATCTTCATTCAATTATGTTGTAAACCTTGATCTTGGTTTGCTACAGTTTGCATTCCCTCATGGAATTACAAACGGTGCTGAAGTTACTCTTAATGTAGTTGATACTGGAGAAGGAATTGAGTTCCCACTTGCCGCTGGTGCAATTGGTAGATTGAATGGAAATACAACATATTATGCTATTGCTGGTACAGCAAACTCTCTTGAAGATGATCAATTAAAACTTGCTATCACATCAGCAAACGCTGAATTGGGTGATGCCATTTCATTCTCCAATGCTGGTACAGGAAGACAGCAAGTATTGACCGAATCTTTCGGTGCTGCTGCTACAGCAAACGTTATCACATCTACTTTCTTAGAAGGTGAACTTGTATATCAAGGTGATACTCTTGCAACTGCAACTGCAACTGGATATGTTTCTACTAATGAAGGTTGGCAAATCGGACCAAGAATTCTTAAGATCGTTGATTATACAGGAACTTTTGTACAGAATCAAAGTGTCACTGGCGCTATCTCGAAGTCTTCTGGTGTGATTAGTGATCTTAAGATTGCTAAAGGTGTTTTGGAAGTTGGACCCATCACCAAAACAACTGGTCAATTTATTGATGACGTTGGCAAACCTTCCGAAATTATTCAAAAAATTCAAGACTCTTATTATTATCAAGACTTCTCTTATGCAGTTAAGTCTTCTGTATCTATTGATGACTGGAAAGATATTCTCATTAAGAATGTTCACCCTGCATCATTTAAGGTATTTGGTGAACTCAATTTAGAAGAATATGGATATACAGCTAATAAGGATATTGATTTTGAACTTACAAAGTCGGTAGAACTTGCTAGAGATGCAACTGTTCCTAATATTCAAAGTTTTGCTCTTGCAGAACCAATTTACAGTGAGTTTAACAATACAGAAGTTCTCTTCCGTCAAAAACGTCTGACTTCTTCGGAGAACATTTTGACTTCTGTTGTCCAAAGACTTGATAACATCTCAAATCTTTTTGATGGTGAAAGGACTCAATTCCCGATTACAGTTAATGGTGAGAACGTAATTGCAAACGCAAACCAGATGTTGATTGTTCTTAATGGCGTTGCTCAAACACCAGATACTGCGTTTGAAGTTCAAGGAGATTCTATTGTATTTGCTGAACCTCCTCAACCACCTGCAAGTGTCAAGTATGTCAATATTGGCATCTCTCAAGTAGCAACTAAGACATTGAGATTCCCCCCTAATAGTGGTATTTTCCCAAGTATTGGTAATACTTTAGTTGGTGTATCTTCTACTGCAAGATTAACCGTAACCTCTATTGCAGGTGAGACTATTACTGGTTTTGTTACTCAAGGAACATTTATTCTTAATGAACAATGTCAAGTTAGTGCTACTGGATTCTCTGGAGCACTTTTAGAGATCACAGATGTTACTAGTAACGGTTTATTTGGATTTAATGAAACTGTTACTAATCTCTCTGGAGATACTGCAATTGTTGAATCCATCAACCTTGAAACAGGTCAGGAAACTCCTATTGCTGAATTGCGTTATAGTATTGGTGCTGCTTCAACAAATATTGAAGTCGTTTCAACAACATCGTCTACTGATGCTCCCGTCCCCACAGGAACATTTACTACAGGCGAAAATTATCAAATCGCTAGCGAAATCTTTAGAGTTGATTCAGTTACAAATGGAACAGATTCGACTGTACTTGTAGTAACAAGAGGACAACTCGGAACAACGACAATTTCTCATCAAGAGGATACTCCACTGTATTCTACTGAGATTGAAGTTACTAATGCATTGACACTTAGTAAAACCACTGGTACATATCAATCTACACCTGGTCTTTTCAATATTCAAACTGATGATACTATTATTGGTGCTCAGTCTGGTGTTGTTGCTAGAGTTACATCTACTAGTGCATATCAAGATCCAGAAACATTAGAATTTATTGAGCAGGTCAATATTTCATCTGGTTCATCTTTCTTTGGTCTTCTCTTCAACAGATTAACCTCAGTCACTTATCCGAATATCATTCTTGATGATATTTCTAAGTCTCAAGTAAGTATTGTTGATTTTGATGATAATCTGACTGCATTTGACTCTAAGTTCCCTGCTAACGAGTCAGTCAGTAATAATATCTTGACTTATGATAACCCTAGCGGTGATTTAGATGATAACGAGTTCATTCGCAATTATAAAATCCGTTATGGTAGCAATAGTGCAGAATTTGGTGTAGGGGAAAACTTTAATATTAAGAAACTTACTCTTACTGATGAAGTTGGTGATGGATTCTTTGCTCAGGGTCAAATTATTAGAACTCGTGATACCAAAGCAGAAATTATTGGTTATAGTCAGGCAAGAAAGACTATCTACTTAGGTAAGGTTGGTAGAACTCAGTCGACTGGTCAGGACTATCACACTGCAACATTTGTTGCTGGTGCGTCACTGAACACATATCATAAGAAATTTGGTGCTAGTGCTTTAGCACTTTCTCCTGGAACATCAGCACATACTTTTGTAAGTGGTGTTACCAATGCAATTGTTGCTGGTGGTGGTGCTACAGGATCATTTACTGCTGCTACAGGCACCACATATAACCCATTCACGGGTGATATGGTAATTGAAATTGGCACCCACACTCTTACTACATCAAATACAGTAACTATCGCTAATGATGGCGTAGTATTTACTTGTGCTCAAGATAATAACACATCACAGAAAGCATATCCTCGTTCTACTGATCCTGCATCAGGCACTGCTCGTAATATTACTGCAGTAACTGGAACTACAATCACTGTAAATGTTGGTGCAGTTCCTATTGATGAATATCTGACTATCCCAACTTCTACTGAGTTTGGATTTGGTGCTGGAACCTTTACTATTGAAACTTGGATCAAACTCAATAGCGTTGCTGCTGGTAGTAAAACTATCTTTGATATGAGATCTGGTGCAACTGAACTTGCTCCTTATCTGTATGTTGATGGTGCAAATCTCAAGTATTACAATAATGGATCTGTCACGATTACTGGTGCGACAAATCTGGTAGTTGACACTTGGTATCATGTTGCTATCTCTAGAAATGGCACCGACACCAAGTTGTTCTTAAATGGCACACAAGAGGGCAGTACATACTCAGATTCTAGTAATTATGGTTCTACAAAACCAATTCGAATTGGTGCTGATTACGCAGGTTCTGCTGTTACCACTGGATACTTTGATGATTTCAGAGTTTCTACTAATGCTCGCTATACAGCAAACTTCACCGCTCCCACAGGCATGTTCCAAGGTGATGCAAACACCAAACTCCTCTTCCATTTTGATGGTGCATATGGTCAAACATATACACAAGATTGGTCTGGTGGCGAATCCTTTACCGATGGTGAAGAATTCAATAATGATGCTATTGCGGAGACCTCTAGACAATATGGTGGCATTCACCGTTTTGTAAGTGCAGCAACAAATGCAGTTACTATCGATAGTGCCAATAAAACTCCAACTGATGCAACTTATGATTCCGATACAGGAAATCTTGTATTAACGATTGGTAGTCATAGTTTTACAACTTCTTCTACACTCACGATTGCGGCAAATTCTCTCACATTTACTTGTGATAGAGATAATCATGCTACAAATCATACCTATCCTCGTTCTACTGACCCTGCATTTGGTGCTACTTTAAATGTAACTGCAGTAACTGGAACTACAGTCACTGTAAATGTTGGAACTAATCCAAGAGGATATGCAAATAGAACTCACAGATACTACGATGCCGCAACATCTGTGCAGCAAAACATTGAACTTCTTGCTGCAGAAGGCAACTACGCTGCAGTTCAAGCATCCCCATTCCAGTTTGATGCATTACAGTCTCCAACGACATTAACAGCAGCAACACCAGTTCTGAATTCTTACTTTGGTAGTGCTGTTGCAATTTCTAATGATGGATCTACCGATAGAATGGTAGTTGGTTCTGAAAGATTTAATAACTACACAGGTAGAGCATATATCTATGATCTGAACGGTGGAAATGAAGTTGTTCTTAACGCTTCTGATGGTGCTAACAGTGATTACTTTGGTGATTCTGTTGCTGTCAATGGAAACAAAGTTGTAGTTGGTGCTCCTTACAATGATGATGGTGGTAATGGTTCGGGTTGTATCTATACTTACAACCTGAATGGTACAGGAGAAAATAAAATTGTTGCTTCTGATGATGCTGCATCAGACTACTTTGGTGTTGCTGTTGCAATGACAGATACTTACATCTTTGTTGGTGCTTCTGGAGAAACTAATGGTCAAGGTGCTGTTTATCGTTTCGATCTAGATGGCACTAATGAAGTTAAGATTCAAGCTAGTGATGGTGGTGCTGGAGATAATTTTGGATATAGTATTGCTGTTGGTAGCAATCGCCTTGTAGTCGGTGCTAGATTTGAAGATGCTCAAGGTAATAATGCTGGTGCAGCATATGTCTATAACTTAGATGGAACTAATGAAGTTAAGATTAGTGAAACTGATCTAGATGCTAATGATTATTTTGGTGCAGCAGTTGCAGTTGGTGACAATAAAGTTGTTATTGGTTGTGGTTCATATGATGGCGATACAAATCAGGTGGGTCAGCAAGGTGCAGTTTTTGTCTATGACTTAAACGGAACTAATAAAATTAAAATTCAACCATCTGACGGTGGAACAGATGATCAATTTGGTTCAGCAGTTGCAGTTGGTGAAGGAAAGATTTTTGTATCTTCACCCTATTGGGATGCTGGTGGTATTCAAAATACTGGTCAAGTTTATGCATATAACCTTGATGGTACTAATGAGGAAAAATTGATTATGCCATCTGCTGTTGCTTATGATAATATTGGGTATCAAAAGTCATTAGCGGTTGGTTCTGATAGGATTATCGTTGGTGCTCAGTATGCTGATCCTAATGGTCAAGGTTCTGCTGGTGCTGCATACTTCTGGAAATATACACAAGAACTTACATCTGTTGACTTTAGTAACACATACAGAACAATTCTTGCAGAATTGGTTCAAGATATGCGTAATGGTAGTAACAGTCATATCTGGGATGCGTCTGCTGCTCTCGTAGATAGAACTGGAACTAGTGTCAGTGGTATTGTTGGATATACAACAGTTGATGATGATCAGTTATTGACTGGTTTCCAGACAATTCAAGGTCTCATGAGTTCTATTGTTAACTATGTGCCTATTACTATCGCAGGTAGCCATGGATTAACACAATTCACTGATGCAACTGTCACCGATTCTTCTTACGGTACACTCACTGAATTAACTGCCGCAACAGGAACAACTTATAATGCATCGACTGGTGAGATGGTTATTACTTCCAACTCTCATGGACTGACAACTAGTAGTCTAATTAGAATCAAACCCGAGTCTTTAAGATTTACATGTACAAGTGACAATAATGAGTGTGTCCTTGCTCACCCCCGTAAGAGTGATACTACTGCATATAACAGGGTTCTTAAAGTTACTGCTGTAAGTACAAATACATTTACAGTAAATGTTGGGGCATCTCCTGTTGGTCAACAATATACACACACTTTTGTTGGTGCTGATACAAACGGTATTGTTGTTCTTGGATATACCACATCAGATTGTGCAGACGTTGTATCCACAGTTAACAACCTTTTAGATATTACTGAAGATACCATTAGTGAAGCAATTGGTACTACTTCCAATGCTGCTAATGGTGACCACCTTGCAACAATCACTAAAGTTACTCCCGCAATTGAGTTTGTTGGTGCTACAGTTGATGCCTATCGGACTAATTCCTTTATTGGAAAATATCACGATGGAACTGATGATGTTGTTTATACACATCAACTTGATACTGATTCTCAGTACAGATTCCGTGATGCAGCGAATTTGATTCGTGCTAACAGCGCGGTTATTGTAGATAAGGCATCTGCTGACATGCTCACAAGATATCCAGATCTTGCTAGCGATATGCCTAGAAATGTTGGTGGTAGTGATGCTGGTACAGAGCGTTGTAAGACTGACCTTGCGATCATCGTTGGTGAAATGGCTAAGGATATTGAATTTGGTGGTAATGCAAATACAGTCACTGCTGCTAAGTTCTATTTGAACACTAATAATGAAATTCAGCATATTAGACTTCAAGTATGGCAATCTGTCTATGCACATGACAGACTTGGTTATTACATGAAGCAGGCAATCAATGGCGATCTTGATTACACAAATACCGATAACATTATTACTGGTGATTGGGGAATTACTAATGATGCTGGTCAATGTGCAAACGTTGCATCCGCCATCGATACTTTAGTTACAACTATCAATGACCTTATTGCTCCAACCAATGAGGATTATAATATTGCTGCAGATAGACTTTACTTTAACAGAAAGTATATTGCAGAAGAGATTGTAGGACGTAATAATGCAACCTCTGGAAGAGGATTACTTGGTACTGAATTGAGATATACCAATAATAGTGGTACTTTTACTGCAATCAGTTATGATCGTCCTACCTTTACCACTTATATCAAGGACTTCATTGTTGCAATGATTTCTGATCTTCAAACAGGTGGTGATAATAGTACGATCACTCAAATGCAGAAGTTCTTATCTTTTGATCTCAAGATCTCGGATGACATCGATACGAAGTTGTTTGCTTTCTTCTATACTCATGAACAGATCAAAATGCTCGCTGAGAAAGCAATTAAGAATCTTCTGTATACTGCAGGATCTTCTATCAGTGGTGATCAGTATGCTGCATTACATACAAATGATGCGGCATACAGAGATAGTGAGTCTCCAACCGACATCACTGCAGTATCATGCAGAATGAGAAAACTGGTTGATATTGGTCTGGATACAATTTTACCTGGTGATATTGAGGCACGTAGTGCAGTTAAGAATATTCTATTCAATGAGAATTACTACAAAGCAGAAATTGCTTCTACTGTAAACTCTCAGTTTGGATCTGGTTCTTGGATATATGACTCTTTTGTCACTGATATCATCACTAATATTCAATATGATCTGTTCACTACAGATACAGGTAATAGCAGAACTGCGTACACAGTAACTCTTGAATCTTTCAGTGGAACTTTTGTTGCTGGCAATACCATCACAGATGGTTCTGCTACTGCAGAAATTCTGTATGTTTCTATGCCTGTTCTAATCATCGGTGCAGTAACTGGAACGGTTTATTCTGCAGGTGATTCTTTATCCTCAGGTGGTGCCTCTGGTACTATTGCTACTGGCGGAATTACTTCGGCACACCAGTGGTACGAAGATATTAGTAATGTTAAAACTATTGAAAGTGCTACTGCAATTTCTTCCTTGATCGAAGGTGCTGTAACTAATACTAACCTTTGGACTTTACCCGAGCAATTTAATCAAAACTGGAGTACAACTTTAAGTACAGTTACTGCAAATACTGGAGAATCTCCAGATTCAACAACTACTTCGGATAAAGTTGCTGTAACTCAAACTACAGGTGAGCACTACATTGAAAGAACTTATGCATTATCATCCTTTGATACTTTTGATAGCACTACTACTAAATTTGATAGTACAAATGATACATTTGACACTGGTGCTACTAGTGCTACGCAGACGTTCACATCATCTATGTTTGTTAAAGCGGATGAATATAATAATGTTCAATTCTCAGTTCGCTTAGATGGAGGAACTGTTAATGCTAAGTTTAAGGTTGATCTGAATACTGGTACATTAGGATCACTGTTTGTTCAACCAGGCATGACAGTTACCGATCATGGAGCAATCCCATTTGGTGATGGTTGGTTTAGAGTTTATATCACTGCTGAATTTGGTTTTGGTTTCTCTAATTTCAGAACTAGACTCAATGTTCTTCAGAATATTACACAAGTTGATAATTATGCCGTTGGTGCTGGTCAAGTTGGTGGTGTATTTGCTTGGGGTGCTAAACTTACGAATCAACCATTAGCAACATACGTTGCTGTTGGTGGTCAAGAATTCTACGCTAATGCAGAATTTAATATCAAGAAGTTTGCTCTTGATCTCATGCAAAATCAATTTGGTCTTGCATTGAGTAATCAACTCCCAAGTCCTTCAACTAATGCAGGATTCTATAAGTTCTATGATTCTACCGCTGCTGCAAATTATAATGCAGACACAGTTAAAGGATTTGTTAGAACTAGTATTGATATCATCAAAGAGCAGTTAGAATCTAGTATTTACTATACTACTGTTACAGAAAATAATCCATTGACCATTCCAACCAAAAATTATGGTGAGCGTGATATTCCTGTTGGAATTAGTGGTGAGATTATTGGTTCTGATTTCTTCTATTCACAGGATAAAGATTCTTATGCTGAGATTCAGACTGTAACTCTCAATGAGGCGAAGATTGCTAAGTCTTACAAGAGATTTAGAATTGATGGTAACATCACAGATGGTCCCTTCACTATGAACGAAGTCGTTCAGAAACAAGGCGATTCCAGTATTACGGGTGTTGTTTATGGATTCTTTGAAGATGCAAACTATAAGTATCTCGATGTCGCTGTAACAGGCGGAACATGGGCAATTCTTGATATAATTGAAGGTCAAGCAAATACTACAACTGCACAAATTAGTGCCATTGAAAATCGGTTACATCTGATTGATATCAAAGGATCTTTTGTTGAGAATATTCCATTCAAGGGATATACAAGTGGGGAGACTGCAGATCCAGTTTCCTTTACTGTTAATCAAGCAGCAGTTACAGATAACACTGGTGGTAAGTTAACAGTTGATACTGAGACCCTCGTTGGTTCTTTAGAGACAACCTCGGTTCTTTATCCAGAGTCTTCTAGAGAATACTTAGAAGTTAGTAAGTATAATGGTCTTGATATTGAAGTTGGTGATAAGATTGCATCTATCGGTCATGTTCGCTTGACTGTTACCGTAGATCCTACCCTGAATATCTTTACAGTTGGTAATAGATTATATCAAATTACTGGTGGTGCTCAAAATACCGCAATCTATGGAATCATTACTGAAGTTGATCTCAATAACAACTACATTTATTATGTCCCAGTTCAAGGGGCACTCAGCAGCGGTGCTATCGGAGATTATGGTTTGAGTGGAGTTACTCTACAGGGATCTGCAACGGTAAGTGCTATTACTAGTGTCGCTGGCGCTGCTTCTGCTAGAGTTCAGGACATTCGTGCTGCTGGTCTCAATAAGAGATTGTATCTTACTGAGATTGCAGGAACATTCTCTAGTAGAGATGGTGTTAGAGGTCCTGATAACTATCGTTCTGCAGTTCTCACTAAGGAAGTTCTCACGGGACGAGTTAAGCGTTTCTTCAAAGGATTTGATGGTACTCAAACTACCTTCGATCTTACAATTGCCAACGGTACACAATATCTTCCAGATCCCGCTGGACATCTTCTTATCTTTGTTAATGGTGTTCTTCAACCTCCTGGTAGTGGCAATTCTTACAATGCGTTCTCTGATAAGATTCAGTTTACTGAACCACCCGATTTAGGGTCCTCCTTTACTGGTTTCTATATTGGTAAATTGAGGCAACTTGATGACATCTCGTTTGAGTTTGATTCTTTACGTCAATCCTTTAACCTTAAGCGTGATGATATTTTCTATTCTCTTACGCTTACGGATGGTGTTCAGTCTAGTGTTATTAGACCTGAAAACAATATTATTGTTTCTGTTAACGGTGTTCTTCAAGAACCTGGAGTTGGTTTTGAGATTGTTGGTTCTAGAATTATCTTCTCCGAAATTCCACGCTTTGGATCCACATTTGTAGCATTCTCTTATGTTGGTTCTGAGGCAGACGTTGATGCTGACGTGGTTGTACCACCAGTTGAAGCAGGAGACTTTATTGATATTGAAGGTGAGGTGAGTGATCGTGAAGTTGCTGTTATTGAGTCTTCAAACTCCCTAATTACATTTGATTATCTTGGATCTGTGTTTGGTCAAAATGCTGATGCTACAGCAGTTCTGACAAGTGGATATATTGAAAAGGTTCAGGTCACTTCTGGTGGATCTGGATATACATCTAGACCTGTAGTCAGACTTGACTCCATCTCTGGATTTGATGGTCAAGTTAAAGCACTCGTAGGTGTTGCTGGAGTCACCGTTACAAATGGTGGATCCAACTATGAAAATCCAAGTGTTGATGTTGAAACTTCTGTTCCTGATGATTGGACTGCTCCAGATCTCTCTCTATATGGTGAAGAAGTAATCGACCCTGAAGTAAACCCATAAATAACTAAAAATCATAGCGAGTAATGGCTAAACAACTCCTAAACATTGGCACTACAGCTAATGATAATACAGGTGATACACTGAGAAGTGGCGGTGATAAAATCAATGATAATTTCACTGAATTGTACACTGCTATTGGCAATGGAGCTACTGTAGGTATCTCTATTGCTAACCCTGCAGTAGGTCAAGTTTTGAAATATGATGGAAGCAGTTTTGCTCCTTCAAATTTCAATGCGCTTACTTCTGCGTTAGATGTTGCGGGAAATTCTATTATTTCCGCATCAAATGGTGATATCACTCTTGTTCCTAACGGAACTGGAGATGTGAGAATTACTGCTGGGAGTCAAACCACAATTTTTGATGGTGCTACTGGAAATGTTTCTGTAGCGTCAACTATTTCATATAAGAACGAATATACCGCTTTAGGTAATGCACCTTCTGCAGCATCTAATCCTGGTTATTTTTTCACAGTTGATGGTGATGATAATCCATATGTAAATATGAACATCACTGCTGGTGGTGTAGGTGATAGTCGAGTAAAACTTCTTACTGAGTATTCAGGACTTGATGCTCTGTCTGATGTTGATATTACGACTAATGCTCCTACTGCCAACCAAGTGTTGAAATGGAATGGAACTAATTTTGTTCCTGCTGATGATACTGCTGGCGCTGGTCAGCAAAATATATTTGCCACCGTTGCTGGTGATACTGGTAGCACCACTGCAAATAGCGTATCCGATACTCTTACTATTGCAGGTGGAACTAATATTGCTACGAGTATTAGTGGAGATACATTAACAGTTGCATTTAACGGCACTCTTACCACAACACTGGCAGCGTTGACTGACACTGATGTGACAGGAATCACTCAAGGTGATTCTTTATACTGGAGTGGAACTGATTGGGTTGTTACCAGAAGTCCAATGACCTGGTGGGAACTTGGTGCTAATGGTTCAAATCATTTTACGATTAACGGTCCTGGATTTTCTACTCCTACAGAAGATCCTACTCTTTATGTCATGAGAGGTATGACTTACGCCTTTGATAATAGTTCAAATGGCGGATCTCACCCCTTCAGAATTCAAAGCACACAAGGACTTTCTGGAACTGCTTATACTCAGGGGCAAAGCGGTAGTGGAACCAATGTTTTGTATTGGACAGTTCCTATGGATGCTCCAAATACTCTTTATTATCAATGCACCATTCATGCACTGATGAATGGAACTATCAACGTATTAATCTGAGTTAAATGGCAAGAACTGTTCCTGGATCTGGTGCCGTCATCGAACCAATCTTTGATGAGGTTTTCGGTGTTCGTGCGATTAAAGTTATAGATGGTGGTTCTGGGTATAATCCTACAGATCCACCTAGATTGACGGTGACTGGTTGTGGTACTCCCGATCAGGAAGCGTTGTTATATCCAATTATTGATCCTGATGCTGGAAGAATTACTCACGTTAGAGTTCTTGAAAGGGGTAGGGGATACGATCCTTTACGGTTGCAATTTTTCCCTGAACAAGAGACACCTACTGTTGTAGATTCTTTCGATATCAACAGAATTTGGCAAAATCATCCAAATTCTCTTACGAGAGGAACGTTTCAAAATATAACCGATAGACTTCGTATTGAGTCTGATAATCATCCAAAACCTACTTGGAGTCAAGCAGAAGCAGCACCTGGCGGTGGATCATTAATTGATAGAAGTTTTGATCAGGTATTCATTTATAGAGGTGGTAAAGACGTTCCTGATCCTGGTACTAGAGTAGAGCAAAGTAATAGGGTAACAGGTATCCTTGCTAACGGTGGTCTTTTTCATACACCAGAGTGGGGCACTGAAGGTGGCACACCCACCAATTTTGCTATTGATTCAGTTAAGTATGATTATATAAAAAATAATACTGTTTATGATACCGTAGTAGAAGGAAATGTTCGTTATTATCAATCATCTAAAACTATTGGTGAGTTTGAATTAGATAACGGTGTATTTGATTGGGGTAATCTTGAGTTATTTACCTGGAATATCAAAACAGAACTTGATAATATTATGCTCACAATCTCTAATGTTGATGAAACATTAGGTTCGATACAAGTTGGGCGTGTAGTTGATGAAATTGGTGGAAATGCTAGAGGTGAAATTGCCAAAATTTCTAGAGATAGTAATAACAATATTACTAGAGTTTACTTGAGAAATGTATCTACTGGAGCATCGTTCGCTAATGGTGATAGGTGTCTTGGATCTAATGGATTCTCATTTACGATTTCTGATGATGTAAGAACTTTCCCAACTGGTATTTTCTATATTGACTTTGGTCCAGAAGCAGAGGAGTTTGGACCATTTTCTCCTGGAACATATTATATGGCACCTGAAAATATTCAGGTGCAAAGAAATTATTTGATTCTTTGGAATCAATCCGATCCTAGTAATCAAGAAGGTGCATTGGGGCACCCAATGCGATTTAGTACGACTCAGGATGGTCCACTAAATTCAAATCCTGGAACTCTGTATTATAACAGTACTGGATCATCTGCTGCACCTGCTGCTGATTATGAAAATCAGTATCAACCAATTTTCATAATGAATGCAGATGAGACATCTCGCATTTATTATCATTGTGCTCATCACAGATATATGTCTGGATATGAGGGTGATGAGGGATATATGGTCCTCAGTCCTGAAATAGAGGATGAGGAACATGCAAATAATTACTATGCTAGAGACTACTATCAATCAGACAGCAACGATCCCAACACAATTGATAGGTCTCGTCATGTAGATGGACACTCAAAAATTCTGGGTATGTCCTTTGATGGGTATCCCATTTATGGTCCTTATGGATATAATTCCAGTGGATCTGCTGCTAGAGAAACTTCATCTTTTAGACTTAGAACTACCGCAGAACTTCCTGGTGCAAGACCTCAGGTAAATACTGTTTCGACAGTTACATATGCAGTAACAGTTTCTAATGGTGAATTTTTATTCGATGGATCAAGACCTAACTTCTTGTCTCTTGAGAGGGGTAAAACATATATCTTTAATCAAAATAATTCCTCTAATAATTCGGAGTTTTTATTAATTAGTGAAACTGAGAATGGTTGGCATAGTGTTGGTAATCCTCCAGCAATTGGACAGACATCGTTTTTATATACCTTAGGTGTTCAATATTTTATTAATGGATCTGAAGTCTCCACATTTGCTGAGTACACTAGTGCTTTTAATGCAGCAACTACAAGAGAAATTAGATTCACTGTTCCAGTTACAGCACCAAACACATTATACGTTTTTGCTTATACTACTTCAGGTGCAGGTCTCAGAACAGTTCAAGTTGGTTATGTTTTAGGGGATTTAGTACAAGATTATATCTATGATTCTTCAGTTGGAACTCTGGATGCATATAACGGCAAATTTGGTGTAACTCCTGAATATCCAAATGGAACATATGCATATTATATGACAGAGGATTCTAGTGGAAATCCTGTATATCCATATGCTATTGGTCCAAAGATGTATGGTGTTCCCCTAGCAGAGGGAGGCACTGTTCCTGATGTTGTAGATTTATTCCCAGATGGTGCAGCAGGACAGGTAATTTTAGATGATAATGGAGCAGTCTCTTATATTAAGATGACTAAAAATGGTGATAATTATTATGGTCCTGCAAAGGCAAGGATATTAGGTGGTGAAGGATCTGGTGCATCTGGAGTTTCTACAGTTCAAACAGTTACTGGTTTGACTCTTCTTAATCCTGGTAGAAGTTATTCTACTGCTCCAACAGTTATCTTTGAAGGTGGTGGTGGACAAGATGCTCGTGGATCTGCAAAAATTGATACTAACGGAAAAGTTACTTCCATTGCTATTGCTAATCCTGGAGAATTCTATCAAGAACCACCATTTATTTTAATTACTGGTGGCGGTGGTATTGGTGCAAAGGCAGTTGCAACAATCGATCAGGGACAAATTACTGCAATTACAGTTACTGAGGAAGGTGAAGGATATACAACACCTCCAAATATTATTTTCACTAGACTTGTTAATCTTAAACGTAAAGCGGGTGCTCGCCAGGCAAACAATTCTTCGAATATTTACATTACTGGATTAACAAAAACTATTGCTCCAGATGATTCTGAGATTTTTGTAAAATCTACAAGTTCTTTCCCTGGATCTGGTGAGTTCATTGTTGGATATGAAACTATTTCGTATACTGCAAAAACAGATGAAAAGTTCAGTGGTCTTACTCGTGGTGTAAACTTTAATTATGATCAAAGAATTCTTCTTGATACGAGTCAAGATGACCGTCAAGGTGTATCAACATATAAATTTAACGTAGGTGATAGACTGATTCGTAGAGTTGAAAGTTCGTCTAATAAAGTTGCAAAGGTTTATGATTGGAACCCCGCAACTAGAGAACTTCTCGTAGTTTTTGAAATTGACGAATTGGCATTTATTGATGGTGGTATTGCGGCAACTGAGGATGCCACAGTTCAATTCGATGCTGGTGTTGCAAATAGCAGTACATCAAATAATCTTACACCCAACCCCCTTGTAGTTACGGAGGATGAAACTGATATCATTACATTATTAACTCAACCTATTACAACTATTACTAATAGGGTATTTGAGGATGATGATGAACAAGACGGAGCGGGAGATGGTATTCCTGACCTGGTAAATACTGGAACTGATTTTGAAAATCAGATTAATCTCGATGGTGGTATTTACAATTCTCTTTACGGTATTGAAGAGACGCAAGGTGGAACAAATACCACACTATTTGCTGTTGGTGATGCAATTAAAGATGCTAGTGTTCCATTTAAATTTGCTGGTGTTGATACTGCAGGTGGTCTTAATGAAGGTACAGATCATCCCTCTATCGTTAATCTATACTTAGGTGAAGGATCTGGAACTTACAGTGTTAATGAAGTTGTTACTGGAGGATCTTCTGGAGTTGCAGGAACTGTAGTTTCTTGGAATGCTGCAGAAAGGATACTGCAGGTTCAAAGTGTAGTTCCCTTCAATACTGGTAATGTTGCTAAAGGTGAGGGAGGATTCTTGTATCAATTCTCCGAGAGAGGAACAGTAACAGACTTTTATATTCAAAGTGCTGGTACAAACTATACAGGAACTCCTACAGTTACTATTGAGGATGTTGGTGATGTTCAATGCACTGGAACTGTTAACATGACAACAGCAGGAGACCAGGTTGCTTCTATTACTATTACAAACGGTGGTTATGGGATCAATCAGAGCATTGATGGAACGTATAATTTACATCCAACTGTTACTTTTACTAACGCTGGCGGAGATAGTACTGGAGCAGGCGCAGTTGCATATGCAATTCTCGGTGGAGAACTGTTAGATGGAACTGGTGGAGCATCTTATAGAATCAAGAGCATCGAATACCTGACGGGTGTTCGTTCGTAACCTTCATAAATAAACAAGAGGACAATAGTACCTAGGAAATGGCAGCCCTATTAACTGATCAATTTAGAATTTTTTCTGCGAGAAAATTCATTAAAGCACTTGAGGGTCCTGACGCAACTCAGAGTGATTCTGCGGCGGGATCTAATCGAGATAGACTTTATGTCTTTATTGGAAGACCCCAACCTTGGGATAATGAGAACTCACCACCTCAGGCGGTAGACTCATTTTCTGAGTTTTCCAATTCTTATGATGACATGATTTCCTTGAAGAGGGTTCTTGCTGCAGACACTGTTCAAGTTGTTCGTCGTATTGACTGGGTTTCTCCTGAAGAAACTACAGGTGGTTTGGGATTTACTTATGACATGTATCGTCATAACTATTCTCCAAGTAAAACTGCTTCCTCTGGTGCTACTAAATTATATGATGCAGACTTCTTTGTTGTGAATTCACAATATCAAGTCTATAAGTGCATTTATAACGGTACGTCCCCATCTGATCCTAATGGTAAACCTTCTACAGTTGAGCCTACTGGCACTTCCACTAGCATCATCACTACTGGTGATGGATATCGTTGGAAGTACATGTACACCATTCCTGTCGCTTCAGTCCTTAAGTTTTTCTCCAATGATTACATGCCAGTCTTCACCAATGACTCGGTAAAGACAAACGCTGTTACTGGAGAAATTGATACTGTTGTTATTAATGCTGCAGGTTCTGGATATAACAATGGAACTTATGATAATGTTCCTATTAATGGTGATGGTGCAGGTGGTCGTGTTTCCATCGTTGTTGATGGTGGTAAGATTACTTCTGCCACTGTAACTTCTGGTGGTACAGGATATACATTTGGACAAATCAGTATTTCTTCTATTACTGGTGTTGGTACAGGTACTGGTGCTGAAGTTGATGTTATCATTCCTCCTCCAAATGGTCATGGATATGACTCTGGAGTAGAACTCGGTGGTTTCCGAGTTATGATCAATGCCAAACTTTCTTATGATGAAGGTGCGGGCGATTTCCCTATCGATAACGACTATCGTCGTATTGGATTGGTAACAAATCCTCTCAAGTTTGGTACAGCAGAACTTATCGCAGACTTAACAGTTTCTGCGGCAAAGGCTGTTATCTTTTCACCAACATTTCAAGGTAACTACGTTCCTGATGAAATTATTACACAAACTCGTGTTGTTGGTGGAACAAATGTTACTGCTCGTGGTCGTGTAGTTTCTTGGAATCCTACAACTAAAGTTTTGAAATATTATCAGAACTCTGTTGATGGTATTTTCCCAGAAGTTACTGGTACTCAAAATGAATTTGATGGTTCTAATGTTATTAGTGGTGCAACTTCGGGTGCATCTGGACAACCAGATGTAAACTTCCCCACAGTTCCTAACTCATCGTCTAGAACGATTAACAATACTGAATATGATTTGGGTATGAGATTTAATGCTGCATATGCAAAACCAGAGATTGAACCAAACAGCGGTCAAGTTGTTTATATAGATAATAGAAGAGCAATCAGTCGTGCAAACGACCAGGTAGAAGACATCAAAATCGTAATCGAGTTCTAATGGCACAAAACACTAATCTAAACGTCACACCTTATTACGACGACTTCGATAAGGATAAGAATTTTTATCGAGTGCTGTTTCGTCCTGGATTTCCCATTCAGGCGAGAGAACTCAGCACGATG
>Ga0209645_1000162_pt1 | contig 34783 bp, 44 predicted proteins | sample ETNvirenome_6_30_FD_184070 | JGI IMG/M metagenome (GOLD analysis project Ga0209645, IMG submission 184070) | Marine viral communities from the Pacific Ocean - ETNP_6_30 (SPAdes) (version 2) | ecosystem: Environmental > Aquatic > Marine > Oceanic | place: Pacific Ocean | collected 2013-06-19
TTGTCTGTGCGCCACCTCGATCTGCTTCCTCTGGATCTCTGCCTGCGCCAGCATTTCCTCAGGGGAAGGTTGCGGCTCTTCGTTCTGCTGTTGCATCACCTGCTGCATCTGTTGCTGTAGCAATGCCTGCATCTGCTGTGGTGGTCGGAGGTAACTGCCTGCCTCTGCACCCAGACCTTGATCTGCAAATAATCTCTGCAGGGTCTGGTAATACTGCTCTGGCCCAACGATGGGGTTCATCGGTCCGTATTCGGCAATCAGTTGTTCCTGCTTGGCAAGTAGTCCCAGCAGGGCCTGTCTGCGTTCTTCTTCAGATCCTCTGCCGAGGGGCAGGGTGATCAGTACGTCATAGTCGGAAAATGTGCTGGGATCGACTGGAACAAACTCACCACGAAGCCGCATGATGGTAGGTTGGTCCATGAACTGGAGAATCAATCCCAGCATTCTTTTGTACAACGGTTTGAATCCAGACTCTGCAATATTTCTTGCGATCAATTCCAGTCTGGCTTGTGCTGCCTTTTGGGTCGCAGATACGGCAACTGCCGTTGTGCTTTGCAGATGCTCTGCATCCAGTCCCTGGGAGGCACGGGAGATCCCTGTCCTCTGTTCTTTGATCTCATCCAAATATTGAAGGAGAGGGAAGGCCGCAGCACCGACGAACGGCATTTCCAGCATCTGGATTGCTCCAGCCTGTCGCATGGGAATCAATGCACCTACTTCATCGTTTGCCAGGTCTTCCCAGTCCACTGCAGATTCCAGATAGGAGATCCGAGGTCTGGTGGACAAGGATAGAGAGTCCAGCATGTTTCTCATGACCGCACTCTTGATGCGTTGCACATCGGCAAGTTCGTCGTACAGACTCATGCCTCGCCAGGTGTGCGGGAGCGGATCTTTGCGGATCAGCACGAAAGGATGTGAGTCTGCAGGTTCGTTGAGTAGAATTTCGTGGGCATTGCCAATCGTGCAGATTCTCCGCAGTTCAGGGACTCCATCCCCGTCTGCATCTACTCGGACATAACTCTCAACGTACTGAACTAGACGATTGGCTGGATCTGCATCGGTATCGTCCTCTTCTCGCCAGTTCGGATGTCGCAGATTCCATTCTTCGTTTGACCTAAAATCGTCCTCATATCCCTTGTATTGGATCACATCTTCGTAACGGTAGCCCAACTCGACCAGGTCCCCGACTCGCAGCAGTTGTCGGTGTGCGATGATCTTGGCATCTTCCAGACTGGTTGCCGTTCGATTAATCAGAAATTCTTCAGGTGGGAGGCATTCTAGTCTCGTTTTGCCCCGTGGAATCCGTCTGGTCAGAGTGACGTTGTACAACCCTGGTTGCTCCTCAATCTCCTCAGACTGGGTAACTTCAAACCCCTCCTGCACAAAGAGACCGATCTGCAACTCGTCGAGGCCCATCAACTCACGGGTTTGGATGTCGTACAAGGTCTCATGCCAGCACTTGATCACTCCCTCGCCTTTGATCAAGCAGTCTTTCATTGCGTCTGCGAACACACTGTAGGCATTCGACTGCTGCATCATCCAGTTCACTAGTTCCGTGGCCTGTGCTGCACCTGCTACATCTTCAGGTCCTCTTGGGATGAACTCGCAGGGTTTTTCATGAGAAAAGAAAACCCGCATCAACGAGGGCAGGATTGAATGCACGGCATCATGGACATCACGACTGACGACCTGGGATCTGCCATCCTCCTCAGTGGGACTGTCCCCGCTGTCGGAGAAGGGACTGCCGAGGTAATATCGGAAACTGGATGCTCGGACGGGACTGACCTCATCGTCAATATGATCGACGGCATCTTGAACCGTTCCTGCAATCCAGGCTTTCAGATCGTCTTCGGTCATTGCTTGGGGGGATTCAGCCATTATTTCTTCTTTGCCTTGGTTGCGACATTCGTTGGTTTGCCACCAACTCCCTGTGCCTTGGATCGTTTTCGACGGACTGCCGAGGTTTTTTCAGACTTGGTCATTGCTGCGGCCTTCGATGCTGGAACACACTTGGGGTATCCCTTGGAACTGGTGCTGGCCTTCTTGCGACCACAGGGGGGATGTTTGCCATCCTTCTTTCTGCTGATGTCCACCCAGTTCTGCTTGAACCATTTGTCCAACCCACCTTTTGCCATTACTTCTTCTTTGGTTTCTTCGACCAGGTTCCTCCCTGGGACTTGTACTGCTTAGCAGCCCATCCGTTGGCATATGCACTGGGATAGACCTTGAACTTCCGCTTTGCTGCTGCTTTTGCCTTGGCCCAGAGTTTGGGATTGTTCGGTCGGTTCTCGCTCACTTCTTCTTCTTCTTGTAGGTTGCCTTCATCTTCATCGGCATCCCTAGTTTCTTTGCAGCTTTCTTCGCCTGGGCCATTCCCTTCTTGGTGTACGAATACTTCTTATTTCCAACTTGAGGCATGATTCACCATTTTGTTTTGTGGGACCAGTATTTGGCAGAAAGTTTGGTGGTTGGTTTGCCCTGAGCGTTGTGACGGGCATAGTAGGATTTTCGACGGGCCTTCTGAGCCTTCGTCTGGGGATTGGAACCTGCACCCTGCACCCCCTGCTGTCCGAAACGGATCAGGCGCACGGTGTCCCCTTCCTTTGCTAGAACAGCATGGGATTTCTTGGCATGGGAGGGTGTGCGCTTTGGTTTGTTGTACCCAGAAAAACGTTCACCACGGTAAGTGATTGCCATCCCATCTCCGGTAATTCGGGTAATTCAAATTACTTGAAACTGGAACAAGGAAACGCAGAAGATGCAAGTCTTTTCAATCAGAGTAAGGGAAATTCCAATTGTGCTGTATCCTCTAGGATTTCCTCCTCTATTCTCTCCTTTACGATATTCCCCTTTTCTATGCTCTCTTTTGCGATTTCAAAATATTTTGAATCAAGTTCAATACCGATGAAGTTCCGCTTGAGATGTTTGCAAGCTACGCCAGTAGTGCCACTTCCCATAAAGCAATCCAGAACAATATCACTTTCATTGCTCCAAGAAATGATATGATCATGAGCAAGCTGATATGGGAAAGGTGCAGGATGATTCCCTCCTCTAGATTCTGGAGTGATCTTCCAAATATTAAATCGTTGTCCATATTCAGGCTGTATCCAGTCTGGATTTGACTTTGCTTTAAAAGAACCATTTTCCAGCCGAATTGTCCCTTCGCCCTTTTTTTCTCCGACTGTTTTGCATTTTCTGTCTTTTATGGGATTAAATGTTTTTAATTTATCCTTACACCAGACAAACATATACTCAAAAACTGGTGCATATCTTGTCTGCAATGCTCCAACCGCAGAAAAATTCGGTTTCATGTAAATCATCGTGTCGTGGAGATTAAATCCACACTCTTTAGCCCATAATGCCTGCTTGAAGGATGTGCCTGTTTCACTCCCTGCAATCGTTGCATCTCCCACTACCCAGACAACGACACCACCGTCTTTCGTTACTCGATAGAGATCCTGAATAACTGCTTTCCAAACATGCTCTCCCCATTGATCATTATTGCCATTGTACGTGCGAAGGTTGTCGTAAGGAGGACTGGTTACTGTTAAATCCACACTCCCATCAGGTATCTTCTTCATCTTCTCCAGACAATCGCCTTGTATTAGGTCCATCACCAGCTTAGGTCCTCTTTTCGCAGAATCTGCAGATGGACTGGGTGGGACGGAAGAAGGGGGGTTTGTTCGGTTTGAAGGTCTGGCACTTTCCGCAGAACTTCAGGGCAGGTTCTACGATCACCTTCTGCAGATAATCCATCTCTGCTTTCAGCTCATAGGACCCCTGGTACTCATCCTCCTCCTCATGATCTTCTTCCTTTGCAGGGAGGGCAGACAATCTTTCCTGCAGTCTTGCAGACAACGGTCTGCGGTGGGGTCTACTCTTCATCTTTTTTGCTCAACTCTCCACCAAGACCAGAGTATCCTGCTAAATCAATCCAACTGTCTAGGTGCGTGGGGTCCCCTGACAATCGAACCAATTTCAAGGAAACCATGCACAGCAAGACATCTGCACTTGATACCTCTTGACCTAAAACAACAGACCAAACCTTGGCAACTTCTGCAAAATGTGCGGATGCTTCCCCGTATGAATTGTGTCGATCTCCTGTGATCAAGGAAATTGCTGTCTCTAGTATTTGCTCTCTATCCATCATAACATCCACAAGGCATCTCAGAATAAAATGGGAATGTCTCCTGAAGTCCTGCTGTCTTGATTAAATGGGTCCAAGACCAATCTCGGCCTAATCCCTTAATCTTGTTCAGTTCTGCATTCTCCTCCATTGCCATCGCACGATCTTGAAGGTCTGGAGGCAACTCAAGAATTTCTGCAGGTTTTGCGTTTGGACAGAAAAAACAGGCAGACTTCCCAGGCAACGGAAGATTTTCCTTTTTGATTGCTGTAATGCAGTCGTCACGACCCCACTCCCAAAGCAATAAAGGATATTCATTTTGGTATTTTGACGATTTGCTTTTAACTGCACGGTGCAGTTCGTCTGCATCAATGCCTATGAACTTTTGAACAACCTTTCCATTGTCCCAAACTTTTTTGCATTCTGAGTTGTTGTTGCACCACTTCTCAAACGGTTCGATCTTGTACTTGAGAGAGCAAGTTTTGAATCCAAAGGCAACAGGAGGAAGTGTCTTTTTCCGTAAACACTCTTCTTCTAGTGTTTCGTTATTACCTTCTTTGCGAATTATGGTGATCTCAGGAAACCCATTTCGTTTACACCACAGTTGCATCCGCTCAAGGTGTTCATAGGTTTCTGGTCGTTCTCCTCCTGTGTCTGCAAACAAGATGGCATCAGGAATCCAAGACCAGTCTCTCATGCCAATCAACATTGCGGTGCTGTTCGTCCCTCCTCCATATGAAACCAGTTTCATTCCTCATCCTCCTTAATCCTCGATGGTGTCGGTCCTACCTGACCTTGGTACTTCCCTCGGTATGGCCTCTTCGACTGCCCGTGCAGATTGTGCATCACCAGTTGGCAAATTCTCATCATGGGTTTGAGGAGGACGGGGGCATTGGATTGGTTGACCAACTCGAGGGTGATCTGACCTGTGAATCCAGCATCGATAAATCCTGCGTTCTGCACCTGGATGCCCAACCGTCCGACACTGGATCTCCCATGCACGACTCCGCACATATGATCCGGCACTTTGATCAGTTCGTTCGTGGTTGCCAGCAGGAACTTGCCAGGGTAGAGGATGGTGGTCTCGACTGGGGCGAGTTTGTGGGGGTAGTCTTCATTTGTTGTGATGTACGGACGATCTTCGGGAAGGTACGGAATCAGGTAGTCCTTGCCTAAAGTCAGGTCTACTGAACAGGGTCCGAGATGGACATCGGCAGGCAAGTATCCGCTTGTGATTAGTTCCAATAATTTTTCATCCGATAAGACCATAAAAATCTCCTATATATATATGGTATAGATTAGACAACTCCTCCCACGTTCCTCCTGCGACCTCGACTCCTCCTCCGATACTGCCCTGATGCGCCTGCTGCCGAACTTGCGAACGTCAGCACCAGACTGTCTGCAAAGTCTGTCGATCTGCCCAGACGTTTCTTCGTTTCGGCCTTGCTCTCCACGATCATCTTGCCACTGCTGTTGAAGGAGTACCGTGGTGCAGTCAGGTCTGCGATCAAACTGTCGTCATTCGGAATCTGCACCTCCTCACTAAACCAGGATTTGGTTGCATCCCAGAGTTCTGCACGGAGATTGGCATATCGGTCTGCCATTGCTGGGGATTCGGAGACATTCACTCCACGGGCACTGATGTCCAATTCCCGCAGTCGGTCCAAGACCCCTGCACCCAATCCAATAGAGTCCACTAGGATCTCATCTGGAGGTTCGTCTGCCGAGTTCAGCAAGTCCAAGACTCGGCCGCTCAGTTCCATCAAGGAGAGTTTCTTCCAAGACTGCAGTTTGAGGAGGTGACGACCTTTCCGAATACAAAGCACAGATGCATCGTCTCCGTATCGTGCGACATCTAATCCCCAGACTGTAGGGGTTCCCTCCGGTTGCTCGACTGTTCGTTTGCTGGCTTGCTCCACGGCATGGAGACTGATGAGGGTGTCGTCTTCTGCTAGAGGGAATTCTCCCAGCACCCGCACTCGGAAGGCATTCGATTCCTCTCCGTACTTGATCTTCAGTTCCTCAATGAAGTCCTCACTCACCAGATCACTGTCGTAACAACTCACCCGTCTAGTCCACCATCTGTCTCGCAACCTCGTATGGGTTTCGTAAAAGTACCCACTGTTTCTGGTCCCGTTGCCAATCAACAACACAGATGCCTTGTGGGAACTCATCGAGGAATATGCTGAAACAAACACCTGCTCTGGGATTGCAGAGGCCTCATCGAAAATCAAAAGAACGTTCTCCGCATGAACGCCTGCCATTGCCTCTGGAGACTCTGCACGACTCGTCCTTGCACTGATGAATGCCTCTGTCGGAGAAGATGCCAACTCAATCCGGTCACTCTTGACTTCCAGCAGATTGCGGAGAGGGGAAGGAAGTTCCTTGATCCATCTTTTCACCTCTGCGAACAAGGCATCGTATAACTGGGATGCAGAAGGCGCAGTGCAGACAATCTTCACCGGATACCTCGTCAGGAGGAACCAGATCATCAACCAGGACGCAACTGAAGATTTTCCACATCCGTGTCCACTGATCACCGAGCAGAGAGATCGCTTGTCCTTGCCAATCTTCTGCAAGACCTCCCGTTGCCAGTCCTGGGGTTCGACGTTGAGGAGGTCTTCCACAAATTCTGCTGGTCTGTCTGCGTAGAGGAGGACGGATTCGGAAAGGTTCATGCTTCATCCTGCAAATCGTCAATGATGATTGCACCCTCATTCCCCCAGATTTTTTCAATCTCCAGCTTCCAGACCGTCGAGTCCTCCTTCAGCAGTCCATCCATCAATGCCTTGCAGAGATTGTCTGCATCCGGTCTCTGCTGCATCGGTTTGCCTGCTTGCTCTAACTTCTTCTTCTTGGACCAGGACTTCGGCATTGGGCAGACAAAGACCACTCGGAACACATCCGGTAACGTCCAACCCTCGGCCTGAGTCCGTAACTCATCACAAAACGCACGGTATCGGATTACGACCTTTCGCTTGGCCCAGACATCTCTGCGGGTCATCCTTGGTTTGGCAACTGGGGAAATTTTGAAAATTTTTAGCATTGGGGCACGGTTTCAGATTTCAGGGGGTACGGGGGAGGTGGAGGGGTGCGCCCACGCACCCGCCCCTTGGTTCCGCCACCCCAGGGGGGGTCTGCGAAAATCTGCGATCTGACCCCCCAAATTGATAAAATCTATATGTTCGATAATGTCAGATATCGGACTCATACCCCAGTGTTTATGCGGCATAGAGACGATAAAATGTGTATCAAATCGGGCGCACGTAATGCTAACAAGCATCTGCTTAGTCCTTGGTCTTTTGCTCAGGCTGATGTTCAATCTCCGCTTTCCTCTTGGCAATCTTCTTCATCGTGTCCAAGTGTTCCTTCCGCATTGAATGCTCAACAGACACATCCTTCTTCATTCGTTCAGCAAGGAATTCAGGATGGTACTTGGCGCAGATCCATTGCCTTGCTCGGATGGACACATCCGCAGCACGTGGATCAATCCGTCCCTGTTCACACTCTCGTGCTAAATGTTCGATGTGTTCAGCATGTCGCATAGCTCTCTGATTGAGAGCAGACATATACCGTTCTTGATGATTCCGGTTCAGCAACTGATACAAGGCATATCTCGTCATCCCATACTTCTCGGCAGTCTCTTGAATGGACATCCCATCCGCAATGTGATTGCAGAACACTTCCACCTGTTCATCGGAATACTTTCGATTGCTCTTCTTTGGCTCAGTCATTATCTCAACCATTCTGGAATAGATTCATCAACATGGGTTTTCATCCAAGACTGGCAGATGAGTTTGTTCCCATCCAAGACCACTTTCAGGGAGTGATCACGTTTACGGACGATATTGGTCACGACTTCTGCCATTTCTTGTAAATCGTCCATTGATTCTTGATTTTCGGGGATTATCCAATGATTAGGTATATAAAATATCGATCCAAGGCGACAAAACTCGCTAAATTCAAGAATTTCGCATTCTCCGCATAGTACATTGAAATCCTTAGTGTTTTTGCAGTTTTTGGCCTCACAGACCCTTGATTTGTTCCAACTTTGTTCCAACCTTGTTCCAGCTATTTTACCAAAGTTGGAACGCTGTAGGCCAGATTCTTTCTGGTCTCCAAGGTTTTGTTCCAACTGTTCCAACTTTTTCCCCAGATTATTTATATTATTGAGATTATATATATTCATTATTCTTCTATATTTTCTTGTATTTCTATTTCTCTCTTCACGTAATAAATAAAAAAAAGATGGAACAGATGGAACAGTCTTCTCTTTCCCTTGCTGTTACTGGGCTAGACCTGTTCCCACTTTACTTTTAAAAGGTGGAACAAGTTGGAACAGAGTGGGAACATTTTCATCATGGTCTCTTGAGTCAGAGCATCATCACGCCAACATACTGGCGGATGAGGCTGGTTCCTTCTCTTGCTCGTTTGACTTCTACACCGAGAGCAGCAAGGTCTGCAGTGATTCGATGAGTGGATTGCATTCGGTAGCCATTTTGTTCACACCATTCCTTGTATTTCTCAATGAAGAAGGACTTCTCAACTTTACCGATAGGATCACCTTCTTCGGTTGTTTTGATCTCGCAGCATTCTTCTAAGAATCCACGGAACGGATGAGTCTCTAGTCTGAACTTCTCATGTTCCTGTGCCATTGAGTTGGAGTGAGTGAGGTTCATGTTCTGGTTCATCATCCGAATTAATCCGAGCAGTGCCCAGTTGAAGATCCCAGGCAGTTCATCTTTAAGCTTGTAAAGCAGAGCAGGATCTCGTTCATGATCTTCAAAAAACCGTTGGAATCGGACGATGTCGAAACGTCGATAGAATCCTTCAGAGTGATCCCTGGTAGGATTGAACTTATTGGCAGAGAAAAGGATTCGGGCAAAGGGCTGGAACTCAAACGGGTCATAGTGTTTGCGTTCGGCAACGGTGTGTTCTCCTGCGACGATCTTCTTGAAACTGGTATGGATGACAGTGTTGGTGTCCACATCGCTACAGATGTTGGCTAGTTTCCCCTGCAGTCCTCCGACCTTGAAGCGATCAAACATCTCTGCGAGTTCTAGGCTGGAGACGTTGGCAGATCCAATGACTTCTCGGAGTGTTTGGAGGAAGACAGACTTCCCGTTCTTTCCATCACCGACCAGCATCAGACATCGTTGCAGAGAGACATCAGGAACAAGACAGTATCCACACCATTCCTGCAGTCGTTGGATCGTATCCTTCTCGAGTTGGACTTCTTCCAAGAATGCTTTCCATCTTGGACAATCGGCAGACTCATCATAGTCATAGTCTCGCAGGATCGTCGTATGGTCTTCTGCACTCCACTGTCCTTTACGGAACTCTCCAGCATCGAGGTCCAAAGTGCCGTTACGGAAGACCAGCAGTTTTGGGTTGTGATCAAACTCAATCAGGTTGCCTTGTTGGAGGATCATCTTGGACTGAGACAAGGTGTCCTCAACATGGGAGGAACGCAGCATCCCTTCCTCTGCACCTTTGCCTCGACAGACCAGACGACGGATCTCTGCCTTGGCAGACTCTGGTTCCAGTCGTTCCCAGACCTTCCCATTGAACTGCCAGAGGTCTGGATGTTGATAGACTCGGTGTTCATGGGAGAGAACCCAGGACTCTGCAGCAAACTGACTCGAGAAACTGATTGCTCCCTTTTCGCTGATCTTCCACCAGGAAGCAGGGATCTCGGCTGGTTTGTCAAGGACAGACTCAATCTGATCACGGACTTGATCCTTACCAATCTGGGCAACCAGGTCATTGAAATCTGTTCCGGTGTCTGATCCGTCAGGCCATTTGGGAGCAACCCAACGCAGAGAAAATTCCTGTGCCAGTTTCTCAGCTTCCTCCATTCCTCGATTTCGATCCTTAAAACGGTCATCATCAGCACAAAGCAGAACCTGTGTCTGACTAGTGAACCGAGGCAAAACGGCCTGCAGGACAGGTTTGAGGTTCCCTAGATTAAAGGCAACGACCACAGGGTATCCAGTACACTCATGAAGACTGGCAGCAGTTGCAAAACCTTCACAGACCAGCAAGACCTCTGGGGTTACTTCATCAGGGTCTGTTCCGATCCAGAAGAACCCACCACGGGCCTTTCCATTGGGTAAAAATAATTTGTTGCCATCGTCATCAATGTACTGCAGGGTTTGAATCTGTTGTCTCTCATTCATCAAGGGAATAACCAGACGATCCTGATTCTGGTCACGTTTGAAACGAATCCCATTCGGTCCAATCCCTTTCTTCTGCAGGTACGGATGATCTGCAGGGGCATCTACGGACTTCTCCCAGATTCTCGTTGCATACTCTGCAGATTCTTCGTACTTCTGCCGTTGCAGCTCTTCCTGCTTGGCTTTCAGTTCCTCATGAATCTTCTGAGCCTGCTTGTATTCCTTGGTTCGTTTGTCGGTGGTTTCCAGATTGGTCCAGACATATTTTCCACCCATCCGCCAATCTCCAAAGACAAGGACCTTCAGGTCTCCGGTATCCTTTCCGGTGTACCATCCCGCCTTGTCCATTGGTTTGCCATTGGCAGAGAACCGATGAATCTCCTCGTCAAAGAAGATTTCATCGGGTGGAGTCATGCCTTTATGTCTGATCACCTCATAAGGGTCAGAATAAAACATCCTCTTCCTCTGGAGTGGCAATCTGCTTTTCTTCCTTCACTTCCTTTGGTTTCTCCAAGGGAGTAACGGACCCTTCAAAGACCTGCTCATTCTTGAACAGACGGGTGAGGTCGTACTTGCTGGACTTGATCTGATCACGGACATCCTTGGGCAGTTCGGCCTTTCCCACAGGGACAACACTGTACTTCGTGTTGACCCCTGACCCGTTCTTACGGATCTTGATGTCATAATCCTTTGGATCTTCCCAGTCAGGATCAGCGAAAAGTTTCAGCAGGTCGTTGCGAATGCTGGCCTGGGTGAACTCAAAGATTTGGGGTCTCATCTCTTCCCAGTTGTAAACCAGCAAGGCCCAGAAGTGTTTGACATCATCGTACTCCCTGGCTTCCAGTTCTGCTCTGGCCTCATCGCTATATTCCACTCGGTGACAGATGTTCTTCTGTGCTGTACGTTCCCAGGAACTCCACCCCATGATGGCAGTCTTGGGAAAATCAAAGTTTCCAAGGACACGGATCTTGACAGGTCGATCCATGTGATCAGATTCAGGAATCCTTGAAGGAACCAGGAAGTCCCCCCCTGCGGAGGGTGCTTTGTAGGATTTGGGCAACCAAGCCATCTTTACCTTTTGTTTAGTGTTTTGTTTACTGATTCTCTATTGCCAAATGCTCACGCAGGCTGGGAATCTCTTTACGTTTATCACTAGCCATCATGGATAGACTTTTCAGACGCACAGCAACCTCTCGGTGACGGTGTTTCTGATGATCATCCAGTTCCTCAAATCGGGTGAAGGACACTCGACGTTGAGCCTTGTCCAGCATCTTGGAGAGGTGCTGATGCAGTTGCCTTTCAGCAAGTTCCGCCTGCTCAGAAGGAGGAACCATTCGGTATCCTTCTGTGCGGACGTTGACCAGATCGATTTTATGATCCAGTAGCAGATGGTCACGGAATCCCGTGAAGTGCTGCAGGAACTCGATCTGACGTTTCTTGTATGCCTCGACGGAGATCCCTTCCTGATTCGGATGGCATTCAAAGAGGTCATAAAAGAACTGGTGAGGGATCAGCTCACCAATCTCATAGAGTTCCAGAATCTCCTCGACTCTGGCTTTCCAAGCAGGGTAGACGGTGAGCTTTTCCATTAGGCGGCTACCTCTAAATTGAATTTGCCGTAAGTAGGACGGTAGTCACAGAGACCAACCAGACGACCTCCAATCTCGAGGAACTGCTTCACCTCAATTGCATCAAGTTGGGATGGATCAATGGCAACCTGAAACTCTGCGGCCCATTCATCAAAGAAGGGTCTGGTACGGATCACAGTGGATCTGTTCACGGTGACAGGTCTGCGGTCCCTGAATCCCTTTCTGTATAAGGATGGGATGTCGGAGGGTCCGTCAAAGATCAGTTTGATCTTGTCCTCTACGGTTTGCAGGGCACGGGTCACGGTCTTGCCTTTCTTAGAGAACTTTGCAGCTTCTCGCAGCAGAGCATCCATGCAACGGCCTGGGATGTAGGGACCAATCTTTGGGTCATGGTAGATACCTGCCTGGTATTCAATGAAGGCCAATTCCTCATGGTGTTCATCGGTCTTGTTTCGAACAGACGAAATCTTCTTCATCTGTTTGGCTAATGGATGCAACGGGTCACAAGCGACATTGTTGTGCATCATCAATGGGGTTTCCCCCTTAATTTGGAAACGTAGAATTTCCATAGTGTTTACCTTTTCTTGAGTGAGAGAGTGAGAGTAGAGAGGCAGTCACGCCTCGCCACTCCAAGTGTGTAAAATTCTAGATCCTGTCTTGCCTGGACACACCTAAACTGAACAGAGCAGACCCGAACATTCCCGATCTCAACTCAGCAGACCTAAACGGACCCGATCTCAGCAGAACGCACCTCAACTTGACTAACCCTGACATGACACACCTTGTTCCCATCTAACGATAGGAGAGAAGGACCTTTAGTCCCTCTATTCTGTCGTTAGCCTAACCAAACCAAATCCGGCAACAACTCACCCCAACCAACCTCAACCAAACTAACCCTGATCCCATCTAACGATAGGAGAGAGACCCCCCATAGAGTCTCTATTCTGTCGTTAGCCACGCCTTACGATACCGTAGCCAATCTAACCAGATCCCAACCCATCGAAACTCACCTGATCACAGCTCATCCAAACAAAGCGGACCAATCCAAATCTCACCTTTCCATACCTCGTTCTGATCCAACGATAGAATAGAAGGGCTTTTAGTCCCTCTGTTCTGTCGTTAGCCGCACCCCAACGCATCACATCCCAGCAAACCTCAACTGACCTGATCCGACACAGTCTCAACACACCTCGCAATCAATGTAGTCTTGAAATAGGAGACCAGCACCTTCTCGCCAGATCCCAAGTGGCGTTATCGGTTTGGACTAAAAACCTCGTCAACGTTACCGTGTCAGCAGAACGTCGAGCGCATTGACAGCTTTATGCTGAGAGGACCCAATAGCGTAATTACATCCTCTGATTCTTTGTCCGTGACTGGTCTCTACCAGGCCCACAGGATGGACCTGATGCAGATCAGTCGGTGGTGCTGAGATCGTAGGGGAGAGAAAACGTACAAAAACTCCCTTATTGATTAGGTGGCACATGACATAGGAGAACTTTTTTAGGGAGGATTCTCCGACCACTTTGCCCAGCACCTATAGTTCAAATAGTTCTGTTTCGTCCTCATCAATCACTGACCCTGCTGCCCAGACGGGGTGAACGTACCGAGTGATCGTCTTGCCCTTCTTCAGATAAGCCCAAATCTCCTTGGCAAACCCAGTCTCAACTGGACAGTCCTTGACCTGGATGGAACTGTCGTCCCACTTGCGTTGCAGCTCAACCTGATTGGCCTGTTCCTTCTCCAACTCATCAATCTTTTCCTGACGTTTGGCGGCTTGGTATCCACCTCGACATTTGTGGGAACAGAACTTTGCCATCGATTTTCTAGTTCGTGACGTGAACTTCTCCTTGCAGTGCAGACAAGTTTTCGGTCTGATGGGCGAGTTGTCTGTCGCTTTACGTCCTCTCTCTCGTTGGGCATCACAATTACAACTGGCGGAACAGTAGACATGGCGTGAGTGCTTCTGCTCAAAGTGGTAGTTGCAGGATTTACATTTGACGATCTTCTTTTTGGGTTCTCCCCTCACTTTCCAATTGTTCCACTGTGCCCGCTCCTTTCTGGCAGTCTCAAAACAGTCGATGGTGCAATACTTCTGATGAGATTTCGTCTTGGTATAGTCCTTCCCACAGTGCAGACAGGCCACGATCTCTGCAGGTTTGCGAGGATTGGATTCCCAACATTTGCGTCCACAGAATCGGTGTGCCAACGTCTTGGGCTTGAACATCGTTCCGCAGGTCTCGCAGGGTTTCTCAGGCCGATCCTTTACATATAACCCCAGTCGTGCCCTCTCTTTCTTCGACTCGTAAGAACACTCAGGAGAGCAGGTAATTGCTCTCTGATTGGCATAGAACTCAATCCCACAGACGACACAATTCTTGGGAGGATATTTCTTTGGCGCATTACGTTGATTCCTCCGCTTAACACTGCACTCCTTGCTACAGGTAATTGATCTCCTGTCTGCCTGGAAGACGGTCTTGCAGACCACACATTTCTTGGGATTGACGGACCGATATTTCGCCTTCTCATGCTCTAACTTATGGAGTCTGCTGCAGACCTCTCCACAGGCCAGTTGATGCGCCCGAATGGGGATGTACTTTAACTCACAGACGACACAGATCCGTGGTTCGTTCCATCGCTTCTCACTCAACTTTCTTCTCCTCCATCTTCTCATCCCATTCCCAGAAAGCGCAGGAATGGAGTGGGGCCTCATCTGCCCCAGTGACCCCGCACATTCCCCAAATATAACTGCTGGGAATGCGGAAGTTCCCTGCAGTTCGGTAGTGCCGACAATTGCGGCATTGTTTGTTGCCGCTATGGGGAAAGGTCATAGTTCAGCAATCTTGTGGGGGTCCACATCGTAGTCCCAGGTCCGGTCATTCATCGGGTCATCTCGTCTGTCCAACTTTTCCTGCATCGAGATGTCTGCGGGACGGAGATCCGTACATCCTTTTGAGTGGTCTGCAGGACGAAACAAACCACACTGGGGGCACTGGTAAACTGCAGTGTAGGACTGCCGGATCTCCTTGGACCTTGCCTCTGCACGACGAACAGATGCCCAGTACGCACGACCCATCCGTTTCGTTTCTTCCTTGAATGCTTCAAATCGAGCATTCAGTTTTTCTTCTGTTGTCTGAGTTTCCATTTCAAAGTGATCCATTGAAGACGTACCCACCAATAGGCACGACGAAAGAAGAGTTGCTGACTGGGACGTAACAGGCGGGACTTGCGGTGCTGAATCTCTAAATCAAAGAGGTATTCGACTCTAGACATTGGGAACTCCATGTATTGGGTTGGTTCATCCAATGGGATGCAGATGACCTTCGCACGTTCCTGCGTACTAATGTCCACACCATCAATGGTGATTTGATTCTGCACCCCAGTGGGAACCCAGTTTTTGCCTGCAGGATGTGACCACGGACAGTCGGCAAGCACGGTACTGGGGGACCGGTGAGGGATCTATCTAGCCATCTGGCTCATCTGTCGGATCTGTTCATTGATCCGCCCTTCCTCCAATCTTCGGAGGGTCCGCACAGCAGCAACCTCTTGGTCTGCTGCAACCTGTTTGGAGATGATCCGCATCATCTCCTTGATCTCACGGAGATCAGATTTCATTTCCTTGAATTCTTGGTCGGTCATTCAGTAGTCCTGTGATTTCGCTAATGGCTGAACGTGTCCAAAGGATTGGACCTCTGGGTGTGTATTGCCTGCTTGACTTCGTTGTCCCTGACTGGTGAAGTTTTCTCAATTTATCAATTGAGACACCTGTCTCTTGCGATAATTCTGTAGTCGTTATAAGGTTCATGGCTTGCATGGTTAGCAGTTAGCTATTGCTAAATAATCACTAAAATAGTGATTAAAATATTTAAGTCAAGCACTAAGAAAGGGAATTTTGGCGAAAGCAAGTGTTCCAGCTAAAATTGGTCAAGAAATTCAATTAGCTAGGATAAAAAAAATTGGAGTCAGTCAGACTTGGCAGAGCATTTCGGTTGGGGTCCATCTGGACAGACCTTGATTTCCAGGTTGGAAAAAGGGTCAACCAAGACAGATGCCGATAAATTAAAGACTATTTTAGACTTCTTAAATATCGAGCAGGATGCTGAAGATGGTCAGGAGATTGAGGACCTTGTAAAAAATTTATAAAAAATTTGTTTTTTCTTGTTGACTATTACACGCAATGCGTGTCTAATAGTCTCAACAGGTTAGCAATGACGCTGATCTAAATCAGACACAACAGAGGCAGCATGATTCAAGTTTGGAATCCCAAAGACAATCCACTTCCTTGGAAATGGGGAAAAGGACAGAAAAAGTTTTCGGCACGAATCAAAATAGGTTCGTGGGTAGAAATTGATTATCGTGCAGGACTTCCTGGTTGGTTCCAAGTTGTCGAAATCAGTTCTAATCGTGACTGGATCAAAGTAGATGGGTTAGAAGGTGAGATTGTACGACATCAAATGATAAGTTTTACCAATAAATAAAGTATGACACACAAAGAAATTGCTCAATCACTAACCAAAGCCCGTGGGATTTGCCACTTTACTGGCGAACCTCCCACATTCTCAGATTTGCTGGAAATGGTAGAAGAAGCAGACGTTGCATTGGCTGACACATTTGGACGTTATGACCATGTCACCATTCAAGCGGTTGTTCGTAAGATGCTGCAGAAAAATGATTCGGCCTCAAGAATCTGTGCAAATCCTCTTACCATATGACCAGCATTGAATTCAGACATGCTCGACAGAGGTTAGGCATGTCAATGGTCGAGGCATCCACTAAGTGCGGTGTACCCTATCGTACATGGCAGGATTGGGAAGCAGGCAAACGGAGAGTACCCCCTTGGGTCAAGTGCCTGCTTTTCTATCTGGAGAGGAGTTAAACGTTATGATCTTTGTGCTAGTAAGTGCTAGTGTTGAAATTCCTCTGGAGGCGTGCGCCCATCAGGACTTGAACCTGAAACCTACTGATTAGAAGTCAGATAAGATTAGGTCTTAACACACTGAATTTGTTTGGTATATTTAGGTAAATGAAAAGTGATGTGCTTGTGTGATCAGTCCAAAAGTCCACTAGAAATCCTACCACTGAGACCTCCAAAGAACATATTTCGACGGGCATTTTCCTGTGCCATCAAGTCCCTCAGTGCCGCATAGTTTTGCAGGTCGTCCAGACTCTGACCAACGGCAGCAGATCCCTGTCCAGACAATCGAGGACCTAGTTGTTCTGACATCTGTCTCATCTCTCTGCGTCTCAGCAGATCATCCGCAAAGGTTGCCCCTCTTGCCAGGAGATCCAGTTTGTTTGCCTGCATTGCACTGCTGAACTCATTGGGAGTTAGTCCACCAAGTTCATCTTGATTTGCCAGACGTTCTGCAGTTCGACTGTTTCCTAATACATACCCTGCAGTTTCGCTCATCGTGCGTTCTGCATCCATCTCTCTCTGGAACTGTGCATACTTCTCAGGAGTTGGGAATAGGATTTCAATGCGTCTCTGCATATTCGGAGAGGACCAGTCTCTGGTTCGATCTCCTGCAATGGCAGTTTTCTCGTTCATCTGGTCCTTCAGTTTTTGTACAAACCCTGAACGCATGGCATTCATCTCTGCTTCAGTACGACCTTCTACGAAATTCTGCAATCGATCTGGGGGCATTCGGGGGATCTCTGTATATCCTTGCAAATTCAATCTCTGCATCTCTCTCGTATCAAATCCTTCTCGACGCAACTGCTGATAGGCAGGATTATCAACATCTGCAGCATCCATCATCTGCGAGTAGTTCTTGGACAGAGATCGACGTTCTGCCCCAGAGACATAACCAGACTCCACAGGTCTCCGGTCAATCATATCCCCTACCCCTTGCCGTGTATCTTCAATCTCTCGGACTGTGTAAGGACCTGGTCGAATGTTGCCTTGATCCGTTTTGATTGGGCCTGTTGTCGGTTCGCCAGCAAATCCGTAGTTCTGTTGTATGGATTTCTGAGCTTGTGAGAATCTGGGATCTCTCTCATAAATCTGCTGATATACTGGACTCCGCATCAAGTCGTTCTGGATTGCCTGATATCTTGGAGAAAGTGCATCTCTCGTCTGTTTCATCTCTTGAGCAAATAATTCTGGATCAGATCCAACACCCATCCCTCTTTCTGCACTACCAATCAACCTTTCTCTCTGCCCTGCTTGCCGATTAAACAACATATCACTGATCTGCTCAGATGCAGGTCCTGGGGTCGATACCAGTGCATCGGTAGTCTTTCTCAGATTCCGACCTGCTAGGTCAGGCATGGCAACTTCTGCCCCTCGTTGAGCTGTCTCAAACTCACCGAGTCGTTGTCTGGCAGCATCCACAGCAGCAGCACCTCTCAGTCCTGTGTCGTCTTCAATACTGGTCAGCAGTTTGCGGAGGGCACGGTTGTTGGGATCATAATCATTGACAGGAGAGGCAGGCCCAATCGGAGTGTTTCCACCAGATCCTGAGAGCAATCTCTGCAGTCCTGCACGACCTAGATCCACGGCTGGACTGATAGTCCCACCTGTCGCAGCACCAACTGCTGCACCAATGCCAACATTCTGATCTGCCCCTGCTGCCGTCAAAGCACCTGCCCCTGCACCAGACATTGCTCCAGTCGTTGCAGACCTGGCAACATTACGGATAGGTTGTCCGGTAGTCGGTTGCAGCATCTGAGGCAACTGCATCCCCAATCGTGCTGCGGCAGCACCTTCTGCTGCACCTCCCATGATTCCACCTCCGACATTCATCAGTGCGGTTGCCGTGGGGTCGATGTTCTGGAAGGTCTGGCGTTCCCCTTCAATCTGGTTCTTTGCCTCGTCATAGGTTTCATCTGTGACCAGAGTGCGGAAGATGGCTTCCACCTCATCACCCCATTCGTACATCAACCCCCCTGCAATCTCTCTGGCAACTGCCCCTGCAAACTGAGGACTGAACTTGTCACCGAGGGCCTTCTGGTATCCTGCCTTCTTGCCTTGTTTGTTGATCAGATAGCGGACTGCGTCCTCAAAACTGTCTCGACTGTACCCTTTTCGACGCAGGTACTCGTTGATGTTTTCTTCCGAAACATTTCTAGCCCTTGCATCAGAGACTTTGACTAGAATCTCCTGCAGTTTGGTCATAGGTCACTCACTGAAGTAGGATGTCATCAGGGTCTTCGCTTACTTGAGGGAGTGCCCCCTGGATTCGGGCTTGTTCCGCAGTTTTCAATTGTGCTTCCTGCACCTTCAATGCTCTCATCTGTCGTTTGCGTTCTTTAGCTTCCGGTCCTTCCCCTGGTGTGGGGAAGTATTGTTGACGGTATGATTCATATTCTGATTGGGCAATGGCAGCACCAGATGCAGCTCGCAATACGTTCTCAATCCAACGATCTTGGGCATCTATTTTCATTCGATACTCATCTGACTGGAATCGTCGGAATGGCATTGCTTCATCAAAACTGAAGGTGTCCATTGGCTCATCATAATTGTTGCTGATGATCTCCTGTTCAAACCCTGCTAAGACATTCCCCCTTGCCCGTTGTTGCTGTTCCGTCAGATTCGGTTTCGCAGGGACGACACTGCTCTGATTCTTCAGTTGTTCCTGCTGTTGTGCTAATGCTGGGAACTTCTTCACATAAAAAGATGGGATCGTTGGGTAGGTCTTGAACCGTTCCGTCTGTTGCTTCTGTGGATTCCATTGAGTCGTTTCATCCGAGGGTTCTAGGAATAATCTCTGGAATGCCATCTGAACCTTAGGATCGTTGGCTTGTTCTGCTGTGGCATTGATCAGGATGTCCTCGTCTCGTTCTGCCTGACTTCCTCTGGGTTTGGTCTCCGGTTTCTTCGGTTCTTCAAACTTACTGATGGCAGAGATCAGATCCTTGGACTCATAGGCAGCATAGGTCTCAGCAGGTTGTCCTGTGTAGGTTGCCAGTTTCTCTCGCAGATTCTGAGTCTCCTGCATCTCTGCAGTGGGGAAGAACTGATGATATTCCGACTGCAGCATTTCGGGACTCATCCCCATCAACTGCTTTCGACGTTCCACCCGTTGGGTTTGATTGAGATCAGGTTGTTTGCCGAGGATTTGACTGACCTGGCTTTCTTTTAGTTGTCTAGCCAGTCGTCGGGCCTCTGCCTTTTCTGTCATCGTTGCACTGGTCTGCTGGGCACGACTGATGGCATCAGTGGTCAATGCCCTCAGATACATGATGTCGTACTCTTCTTTTCGGGCCTCACGTTCATCTTCAATTCGTTGTCTCTCTGCCTCTGTCAGTCTCTTCTTCGTTGACCCATACCCCTGAACAAACCCACCGAGACCCTTGGCAAGTGCAGAACTCAGAGTCACATCATTCGGGTTCGTGCTGTACCTTGGGGCAGACATCAATCCCAGTCCTGCCTGAATCAATCCCATCCTCGTTGGGTCATCAAAGAAATCCATATCTACATCCAGCAGACCGCCACCCTGTGCTGGAGCAGACTGAGCTTGTGCTGGTGCAGAAGTCTGTGGTCTGGCAGGAATCTGTACAGCAGTGTTTGCCTTTGCCGTTGCGGGTAACTGAGGAGGTGTAATCGGTTGGACAGGTCGAGGTCTGGTCTGTACTGAGCTGAGAGGATCATAACTAGCAGGGGGTCTCGCTCCCCGTGTCTCTGCACTCCGGTTTGTGGGGATTGCTTCCCTTTGGCGTTGATCCCGATACTGCTGGAACTGCCTCTCAATCATTGATGCTGGATCAGATCCCAGGGTCTTTGGCAAGTTCGGCATCATGGCCTGCTGGAGTCTTGCTCGGTCCAACTGATCCAGATAATCCAAAGCATTCGGAGAGTATGCAGAGGCAGGATTGGATAGGTTTGGATTGGGGATCGTGCTTAGTCGAAAGAACTCCTCATCCAGATACTTCTGGTAGTCCTGTGCGTTGGGCAGTCCCGAATATTCTAATGCCATCTGTTCTCCTTAACTAAGCAGACTTAGAAGAGCAGCACCCCCTGCAAGGTAAGGGTTGCCTGTCATCCCATAGGCAGCAAGACCAGCACCTGCTCCTCCTAAAATTGGATTCTGTTGATACCTCGGTTGGGTTGTCGTCACAACCGATCCCGTTGCAGGACTGATTGCCGCATTTCGCAGGTCAATCTGTTGACCAGGGAATCCAAGTTCTCTATTAAATTCACCATAAATGAAGTCAAGGTCCTGCTGGTCTCGTCCAGTCTGTGCCCCACCACCTGCCAGCATATCGGCAATCCTCTGCCTCTCGTCTGCAGTTCCAGCCTGTGCCAGATTCCCCAGTGCTGTACCCCCTTGGAGGTTCAGTGCGCCTGCTCCACGGTTTGCAGTCTCTGAGAACTGCGCCTCATTGCTTGCGATGTTTCTGCGTTGATTTAGGTCACTGGCATCCAATCTCATCGCATCACCCAAGAGTCCTGCATTGGCTTGAAGTGCGGCACGATCCATCCCTTGGTTCAATCCAAGGGCTTGACCATACAGATTTGCATTTGCCCCAAGTGCTGCCAGTGCCCCCTGAGACTGAAGTCCCTGTGCTGCAAGACCACCCTGAGATGTAAGACCTCGGACATTCTGCAGATCTCTCGCAGTCAAATTCTGCCCCTGCAAATTTCCTTGAGATTGCAACCCACGCACGTTCTGGACATCTGATGCACTGAGACCTAACCGTTGCAGGTTCTCCTGCTGTGCGAGGTCTGCGGCCCTTTGGAAGCCTTGGGATCGTAATTGTCCGACTGCTGCGGCTGTTCGATCTGCAAAGTTCCGGTTGTTCTCTGCTTGCATCAACATGCTGCGAGATCCCCCGTATGCTCCGGCTTTTGCAGCATCCCCAGAGATTTGGTTGGCAGTCATCTGTCGGGCACGGTCCATATCTCGGATGGTCTGGTTGACCACTCGATCCGTGTACGGATCTTGGAACTGCTGCATTGAATCCCGTAGAGACCGTTCCTGCTGGTAGTTCACAGGGCCCTGCAGTCCTTGATTCGCATTACCAAACTGCCGTGTCTGGAGTCCTTGATTGACGTTCCTCATCCCAGCATTGGGATTGGCAAAGTTGGGCAGTCCAGAGGTGTAGTTACCGGATTCGAACACATTGGGATTTGTTGCTGATCCGAGTCCCTGCTGGTAGTTTCCAGCCTGTCCCCCGATCCCTCCAGTTGTTCCTTGGAATCCAGATTGATAGTTCGCAGCAGATCCCACTGCTTGATTTGCAGCAGCAAACGGATCTGTTCCACCTTCTCCAAACCGTTGATCGTACCGACCTGACAGAATCCCTTCTCCTCGGAGAGTCCCTTCAGAGGGACCTGCAAACCGTTGTCGATCAAATGCTTGGAAGGGGGTCATCATGGAAGGATCAAAAATATCCTTTGAATCTATCGCAGGAACAGGTTTCCCTTCATTACCTGATCCTCGGACTGGAGTCTCTTCTGTTTGTGTTTCTGTTTGTGTTTCTGTCGTCTGATTGTTACCTGTCCCAGATGATTCATTCAAAATTTCTTGGTAGGTTTGCGTTTCTCCTGATGGTCCAGATGTCCCTGAAGGCCCTCCTGATGGAATTGGAGTAACATTACCTCCTCCAAGATCAATGTCTGGCAAATCAATTTGTGGAATTGAATCAGACAACGACTCAAAGAAACCCTTCTCCTCATCATTTGCCGTTCGTCCTCTTCTAAAGCTATCTGGACCCATGTTCTGCACAGGTCTTCGCAAAAGAGGACCTCCAGTCTGTAGATCTGGAGGAAGGACAGATACTAGGTTGTTGATGTCATCAGGACGATAGGGCATAGTCCCATCAAGATTTGCCCCAGGCAGAGCAGGAAGTGCCTGTCTGCGTGGATTGAGTCCAACCTGTCCGACTCCTGATGCACCCCCTCGGATTCCTGAATAATCACGATCTAGGGTGCTGGCACGATAGTCAGGGTTCTGGGTGTAGTAGTTCCCCATGCCTAATGTAGACATCGCATCAGGGATTGCCCAGGATGGCAGGTTCTGCTGTGTGGTTGTCTGCATGTCCGGTTGACCACCACCTCCCGACAGCATGTCTGTTAAATCACTGATGATTGGGATTCTGCTGTAATTTCGTTGAACTGCGGGTGCTTGCCTGCCTGAGTTGCTGCGGCCTGTGGTTCTTTGATCTTGTCGAATCATGGGTTTTAACTCACGGTTGAGGTACTGAGAACCCCTGAGTTGTCCACTTCAATCTGATAGCGGGTCCCATTGGGTGAAACAATAATTAAACGTTGATCTGCGTTGAGTTCCACGTCAGATCCTTTCTGGTAACTGGTCGTCAACAACCTTGCGATCTGCTGCAGTACGGGAGCAAAGTAAGCCTGCAGGTACTGACCTGGGGGGTTGGGCAGGATCATCTTCTTCCCCCAATATGCGTCTCAAATCTTGTGTTTCCCACCGTCCAGTCATTTGCCAGTTCACCTGAGACTTTGTATCGCACCTGCCGTCCCTGCAATCTGACATCGATCTCCCCATCTGCTTCCAGAGGAAAAGTGCTGGACGCTGTCTCGGTGTCGTCTGCAGATGCTGCCGTAAAAAATTGATAGTTGATGCTTCCTGCCGTGTCTTGGTCGGAGTCGGTAAATATCTTTGAGATTCGACTAAACCGTTCTCCTCCCATCATGTCGATGGACCCTGTTTCCGCTTCGGCAGTCGTCGTCTGTGCCGGATCAGTGGACTCATGCATGTAGAATTTGTTATCAGACGGATCTGCTGCGAGGGGAGCATTCCAGACGTTCTTATCGATCCAGGCATTGCGAGTGATCCCTGAAATGTTCAGACTGTCGTACCAGACTCCATCTCGGTAGTTATAAATGACATAGTACCCATTCTGCCCTGCAGTCCCTGCCCTCGCAGGCAACCACCACCAGACCTCACCAAATTCAGAGTTTCCTCCACTATAGATCAAACCCTCTTGGGACCAGTCTACGGTTCTCATCACTCGATCCTGAATGGGGCAGTCCAGTGGTCGAGCATACCCATCGTAAATCCAGAATCCCTGTTTATTCAGCCATGTCGTGATTTCAGAACTGCTGTGGATTGCATAAGGACTGAGTGCCCCCGCATTGTCCGCAAGTTTTTGCACCCCATAGACTAGCGGAGGGCCTAAATAGTTTAGTTGGTGCAGATCCGTTTCAGTCCAGATCAAGACTCCACCTTGCACCCTCTTCCCGCAGACAATGTATCCTGTGGTCTGCAGAGTCAGATCCCCTGCAGTGTTCGTTGCACTGGCGGTCCAGACATCAATCGTTTCCTGCGATGACCATTTGATCTGTCTCAGATCCCCTGCTGCACCCAAAGCCAGAACATGCCTCTCCTGCGTCACCAGGATGGCAACTGCAGAAGGTGCAGTTTCAGTGTATCCGTTGGCAGTCGTGATCTCCTCGGCAAGTGTGGGTGATCCTCCTGCCGTTCCAACATCTCCCTCCCAGTAGAAGATCCCCTTGTCCCCTGACTGACAACCGATCAGGTTGGCCCCAAAATTATCTAGGCTGAAATGAGCTGTCCTGCTGTATGCAGCAGATCCACTTGCGTTGTAACTGAATCCGTAATCGGTATCGACTCCGTAGTAGTGACTTCCGTAGGCAGGACGAAACTCAGCATCTCCAGTTGCCTGGTATCCGGTGGGGGTGATCTCCACTAATCTCTGCCTTGATTGCGTGGGTGTGACAGTGACCGTGATGTTGGTTGCCGTTGCCGTAGCATTTGCAGAGATTGTGATTGTGTTCGTACTGACTGCGGTGATGGATGCACCTGAAGGGATTCCTGCACCGGAAATCAAGTCTCCAACTTCAAAGGCAGTCCCGTCATCCACAGTAATGTCTGCCGATCCATCAGTCGTGTCTGCCGTGGCATCAGTAAACGTCCCAGGGTTGGTGATCTCGACTCCAAAGAGTTTTCCATAATTTGGTGCGCCTGATCCTGCAGTCCCGAATGCCATCAATCCAACACCTAGATTGTTTCGCCACTGATGATGCCCCCGCACTGCAGAATCAAGGTTTGCACTGTGCCTCGACAGTGGGAACTCCTGCCATCCCCCGATTGGACGCAATCGACCATCTCGGAACCGAACATGATTTCCTCTGATCCACCGAGACTTGACCTGTCGTGCGGTCCCATCCACAAAACCTGGAGGGATGGCAACCTCCACCAGTTTCTTAGCCAAAAATTTGCTCCTTCATTTTCTTTGCTTTTCGCATTCGTTTGTAGAACACAACTGCGGGAACTGCTGCCCCCATCCCTGTCGCTGCCAAGAATAATTCCAGTCCGCCTGAATCAATGATTGAATTTAATAGATCCATCTAGTAACTCCAACATGCGTATTTGTCTCTTGTATCAATATGGATGAACCTTTGATTCCATTCACCTTTTTGATTCACTCCAATCCCTCGGAATCCGTGTTTGATTGCCAAGGCAATAAACGGGACCACATCCTCACCAGCAATCAGACAGTCGAATGCCTGCCCTCCGGTGCCGTTCAAGCCGTGATGGTATCCTGGGCCATTGGGTTTGGTCCGTTCTCTTGGATGATGAGCTGCACGGTATGCAGAAGACAGTTTGATGGGTTTGCCCCACTCGTCTCTTAATGCCTGCAGTCTGTTGAGGGCATCCTCCTCAATCTCACACTCCCCTGAGAAACTGCACTGCAGTTCCTTACGGCTGAAATTTTTTGATTCACTGACTGACATCACATCTCCCGAACTTGTCCAGCACAAATCTGTGTGTAGTACATGGATTTTTCCAACCGTTCCTTCTCACTGAATCCCAGCACCTCGTTCTTTGTGTGTTTCTTTCTAAATTCATCAATCACACATCCGCACCCTTGGCTTGCCATGCTGAGAGCAAACAGGTACGGCATCCCCTGTCGTTGGAAGTCTGGGAGGATCTTCTGGACACAGTTCCCTGACCATGTAAAAAGGAAGTGTGTCTTGTACTCCAACTCATCGTGCGCCTGGACGGTTGTTGTGAAAAACAGTAGGAGGAACAGTAGATGTCTCACTTCTTTGCGTCCCCAATCATAACCTTCAGCTCATTTATACTACTATGTAAATCCTGCAGGACTTTCGCAGTATCCTGCATCACTCCCATCAAAGACTGGTAACTCGATTGTTGCAACTCAATCATTCTGAGGTCTGCTTCAGAATCTTTCTCAACCCATCGGGTTCTTTCGTCCAGTGCCTCCTTCCTCAGTTGATCTCGCTCTTCACGGTATCCATCCCGTTCTGTCTGAAATGATTTCTGAAGATGCCAGATATAGATAAATGCTGCTAAGAGACTTCCTAATGTGCCCCCTAAATCAGAGAGGACTTGAACCATGTCGGGCATATGCTCGGCCTATTTACTCGTTAATGGATACTAGTGATTTTGCTAGCGGAAGATGGCACAGCAGACTAACTCGGCATCTTGGATGCCGTTTGGTGCTGATTGTCGAGTACTCAGGCGGAACCCTGTAGTTGCATATTGAGTATTTGTTGCTCCAAGTGTCACAACCATATTCCCGTCATTAAAAGTGTTGTTTTTGCGGATACCCGTTGAAACACAATAATTTGCATCAGGCATATCAGTCTCAAAGTTGACGGTGTAGTCACCTGTTCCGTTGTCAGTAATGCTAGCTACATTAAAACTAGCCCGTATTGCCACCGTCCCTGTCCCATCAAAATTTACCCAAGCACGGCATAACTGACTACCTACCAGTCCAGGACTCAGCACCTTGTCTGCTTTGTAAAAACCAACTGGATCTGATGAGAGTGTCGCACCAGCATTTGCCGATAGGGTCAGTGACGTTGTACCACCTCCTGCGGAAACCGTAGTGCCTGGAGTGATGCCTTCCCCAACTACATAATCACCTGTTGAGATTCCTGTTGCAGAGGCAACCGTCAGTGCCGTTGTGCCAGACGTTATGCTGCCTGTGGTATGTGTGCCTTGAACTTCTGAAGTAGTTGCGAATCCAGCCGAACCGTCTGTTGTTTGCGTTCTAGCAACCATCGTCAAGACATCACCAGCCGCAGCACCAGATGCCAGAGTAGCCGTTGTCCCATCCGTAGCAGTTACGTCTGCAGTTTCTAAACGAACCCCATTGAGATAAAAATCTGCAAACCCTACAACATACGTTCCGACACTGAAGGATGTCTGCCCACTGGTCGCTGTGATCTCAACTCTGCGTTCTGTACTTTGAGGGACAGGTACTTGTCCAATGTACGCCATTAGTCAGACTCTATCGAAATGGCTTTAAGGTCTTCGACACTCGTTGCCGTATCTACCAACATCGTGATGTCTCGTAATCTCTGCTTTTCAGCTACGATGGCAGTTGTGTCGCTACCACTCTCTTGAGCTCTCATATAGAGTACATCCTGCGCTTCTAAGAGTGGCTTGCGTTCCTGTCGTAGAGATTCCTTTTTGATTTCTTTGGCTTTGTCTAGGTTGATTGTAATCACGCTCCCACCCCATCATAGCTAGTGGTAAAATCGTAGTCCCACGCATTTCGGAATTCTCTGTCTGCTGGCAAATCGCTACTGTCGATGATCTTGAATTTGACTCCGGTCGGACAATCCTTGAGACAAATATCCATTAAACTCAGTCCACAGTTTGGGGCTGGTACTAGGACACTGATTGTGCCTTCGGTATTTGGAAAAATTGCTAGTTTCATTGGGTTCCTTTATTGAATTACCGCAATTTGAATTGGGTCTTGTGGTGCTACCACACCGGACACGTGGACGCACGCAAACTTAAACTTCCCAACTTCACATGCAGCATTATCAGAAACGATAACAGAAAAGAGGTTAGTTTCTAAAGACCCTACTACACTCCCGACTACAACATATCGTAGGTTGGGCATGTCTTGGTCAAAATTAACAGTATATTCACTATTTGCATGTTCAATAATACTCGCTATATTTTCTGATTTGTAAATTGGTGGATTCGATGTCACCGCAGTTGAAGTATCTGGGAAACTAAATGTCCCGTCAAAAACAACATATGCTCTACAAGCATAAACGGGAGCGTCATCTCCATTCGGCAAGTCCGCTATATTTCTTGCTAAACTCATACGGCATCCGGTGCTTGAGGCCAATCAACAATTAATTGTGTACATTTCATTCAGTTGTCTCCGGTTCATCTGCTGGAAGCGGTTCGTTGCCTTCTGCTAGCCATTGAAGATATGCTTGGTAGTCGGTGTTTGCAGGGTCGAATGGGATGAACGTGTAATCTGCAATGCGTAATACTATCTGATCGTTTTCTTGTAATTTGTACATTTTTTATAACTCTATAGCTGCAGTAAAACTGCCTTGGGCAGAATAGTCATCACCGTCTGTATTACTGTTTGTAGTTCGTAGTGTTACAGATGTTGTGTAAACTTCTGAGTCAGTTGGAACGCTACACCGGACTGTTGCACTTGATGAAATAGTAACTGATGGGGTAGCCCTTTTATCGACTGCAAATCTGTACGGAAATCTCGTCCCTCTACTACCAACACTTCCAGCTACTGCACCAATCGAATACCCAATCTTTTCAAAATACCGTTGGCATAAACTTAGTTCTACCGATATAGGTCGATGCTCGAATGGTGTTGCGACTGTGCCTAGTTCCACTTGGACTTTATCTAAGTTACTCAGTGTCCCACTGAATTGAACCCAGAGATGTTTGCTAAATTCGGTTGTTTCATTAACTGTAATCGTTCCACCATTACTAACTGATGTAAAACCGGTTGTAGCGTCAGGGCCATTGTTTGCCGTACTGTCTGTCGAAACCTTCCAAGCAGCACTGATCCCACTTCCTTCCCAACTAATCACATACGTTCCATTCTGTACGTTTGCGTCTTCAATTCCTTGATAAAGATAAGTGCTGCCATCGTAGTACCATCTGTCAAATGTATATCCAGTAGCACCAGTAATCGATGACGCACCACGTTGGTTAATAACCTTGCTAGATTTTAGATGTCCGTTAATAATTTTATTGCGAAACGAAAACGGGCTTGTTGGGACAATTACACTGTCTGTGATCGTTGCGTTCTGAATCGTGCCACCATCGATGCTTGCGATGATTCCCTGCGAATTAGCACCTATGTAACTCATTCGCTAATCTCCTCATAGGAACAGATCCCCTCTAGGTCAGATGCAGCACTAGCTGTCAACCGTAAGGCATCCCCTTCTTCTAAGTAAATCGATCCGGTAGACAAGACATCCAGAGCAGATCCAACGGGTACTGGTGCAGTCTTGATGATGTGGTATGCAGTGCTAGAACGGTAGAGATCGACCGTCACATCTGCGGATGCTGATCCGTCTACGTTGGATATCAAAAGTGTGTTGACCTTGAACACTTTGCCAGAGGCTGCTGAGTTGGTAACGATTGCCGTTGCAGAAGTCCCGACTGCCTGGACTGCGGTTTTTGCGGTGATCGTTACGACGCTGACTACGTTGGGTGCTGCCATTTGGTTATCCGAATATCATTGCTAAAGCGATTGCCTTGCCTGCTGTGATTCCGCCACTAGACGGGGTTTGGTATTCTAAAGCGGTTGCTCCTGAGTTGACTGTCAGCACCTGTCCTGCCGTGCCGATACTCGTCAGTCCTGTTCCACCATTTGCGGTCCCAAGTGTTCCAGTAACCGTACTCCCCAGGTCGTTAGTCTCTGCAGTCAAATAAGTCCCAAAGTCTGAGATTTGGGACTCGGTGATGCTGAGTGCAGCTTGGTGTTGAGTGACTGAACTCTGGGTAATATTGGCATCTGGAACATTTGCCCAGGTCACTGAGGCCGTCAGATCATTCACCTCAGTCAGAGACAGGGTCTGAAACTCCAAAGCAGTTGCACCACTGTTTACTGCGAGGACTTGGTTGGCAGTTCCGATTGCAGTCAGTCCTGTTCCACCATTTGCGGTCCCAAGGGTTCCAGAAACTGTACTGAGGTTGTTGGTCTCAGCAGTCAGGTATCCACTGTCATTAGTGAACATTGAGATGTTGCCACTCTTATTCGTCAGAGTGTCGGTTGAGCTTGCCGTGATGTAGGACTGCAGATCCGAAATCTGGGATTCAGTAATTGTGTCTTGTGTCGCTAAGTTCCCTAATCCTAAATGTGCTGACGTATTCGTTGCGTCTAACGTGAGGGAGACAGAATAGGATTTGGCCCCATTGCTATCTGTAGTGACTATCGTGGATACACCGATTTCATCTGCAGCCGTAACACTCAAAGAAACTACTGAGCCTGAGTTCTTATCGATCCAACTGAGGTTCCCAGAGCCATCTGTTTTTAAAACATAACCTGAGAGACCATCTACCGTGGGAAACGATAACCCATTCAGTACGATTTCCCCTGCTCCGTGCGGAGTTATATTAATATTCCCACTGCTTGTGCTTACGATACTGTTACCGTTGACATCTAAATTCCCACCCAGTTGAGGTGTACTGTCATCAATTAAATTTTGCAAAGCACTGTCTGCCGTAGCGCCCTGGGCGCTAGTAGCGTAGTCGGTGGATGCTGTGGTCGCTGCTGTGCCTAACCCCAAACTTGATCTTGCCGTACTCGGCCCTTCATTCTTCCATTTTGAATCAGAGGAATCGTAAACTAGGAAGGAATCGTCTGCAGTCGTGGTGATTGTTGTGTCACTCAAACTGGAAACGGAGATGTCTGCGGATTCTAGTTTTGCATCGAGTGTCGTCTGCAGGTTGGTCACATCTGCGATTGTCAACGGACGTGAAACCCAGTTCCCAGACGTGGCGTTGTAGACCAGCACATCTTGGTTTGCGATCCCACTGACATCCGTATCACTCAATGCCGAGACTGTCCCACCAGGCAGATCCTCAAATTGCCAGTTTGCACTGGTTGAATCATATCGAACAATCTGGTTATCGGTTGGGGTTCCCGTGGTCTGTAGGATTAGTGCAACCTGTCCTTGCAAACTGCTGTCGAGTTTGGCATTCGTGATCGTGCCATCGGGAATGGTTGCTGCACCAGGGGTCTGATTCTCCCATCGGGAATTGGATGTGCTGTATGCCAGCACCTGTCCATCTGCAGGAGATGTGACCGTGACGTTTGTCAAATCTTGGATGTTATCTGGAATCGAGACCGTTGCAGCTTTCCAATTTGCTGTGTCGTACTGGAGGAGTTGCCCTGTTGTTGCTGTTGTGTCCAACACGTTGTTCAGAGATTCTAAACTGCGAGACGTGCTGGCATTCTGGAGATTGCCAACTGCTGTATCAAGATCGTCTAGTGATGAATTGAGATACTCACCCCATTTGTCCGAACTGCCACCAATCGCAGGTTTTTTGAGGTTTAGATTCGTAGTTAACGTGAAGTCACTCATATAAAGTAAGGCGGGCTAGGGGTTTCGCATTCAGACAGGTCTGGCGTTGGGTATGTCGTCACCTGGGCTACATCATATGTCAAAAAATACAGATCTGAACTTACTGCTATGTTATTCGACATCAGCGTACTGGTGTGACTAATCGTTACTGAGTTTGTACTCGTACTGATGGCATAACTCATCGGATCACCGTTTCGTAATGCTGTTGTGAAGTTACTAGCCGCAATCGTATTAATCGTTAAAATTTCATCTCCTACTGAGGCCGTAGAAAGAACGCTTGCGAGGGTTCCCCCAAACGCTGGACCAATATAAAGATTGGAACCAGACGCAGGGATTCCCGCATTCAACATCGCCTGTGCTCCACCCGATTGAGTAAACGTGAATGTGCGGGAAGTCGTACCAATGGAAGTCCAAGAGCCTGCTGATGCAGAACTACCTGAAGGATAGGCACTCCCCGATTGCACTACGGCTTGTTTTGTTGTGACTCCATCATTTTGAAAGGTGTCGATGTATTTCTTGGCTCTGCAGGTGTCTTTTTGAGCTGCCAAAATATCCGCTTCGGCCTGTGTTACCGTTGCATCTATCCGGTTCAGTTCGGTAGTCAATGCCGAGGCAAATCCTTGATAGTCAAAACTCTCAACTTCCGACTGTGTGGTTGGTGGTGAATAGGAGGACAACTCTGAAGTGAATGCAGGCCAGGTGGTGGTTTTTGTATACGTTCCACTATACGGATCAGGCAACAGGGTTGTGCCAGTGCCAGGTAGTAGGGCAGATGATCCGATAGATCCAGCCAAAGAAGAATTTAAATTATCTACTGCATTCACCCCTCGATTGATGTTCCCCAACTGTGCTTGAGCATTCGTCACTCGATCACTGACGGTCTTCAGTTTGGTCAGAAGTCCATCAAGATAGGTGTTGATGATTGTGCCATAGGTGCTGGCATCTTCATTGACCGTTGGATACTCCAGATCGCTATAGTAACTTGATGTTGTAGGCATCAGATTAAACTTTCTGCTGTTGTCTTGGCGCTTGCTGCATCAAGTTTGGCTTGATTGGCATTGAAAGCAACCGTCCCACTGGTTGAGGTATCTCCAACCTCGGTGTCCAAGGTGTTTACGGCAGAAACAACTGCAGCTAGGTATTGATTCACCATCTGAACAGCTACATCGACTGCCGTTGCAGCATCCGTCTCGGCATTTGCTGCGTCCGTAACTGCACCCGTCAATTGGTACGCAAGACTAGGGGTGCTGCTGTCGGTTGGATCTCCTTGTACGTCATCAACGGTCTTGACCTCGGAGGCAGTGCTTTCCAGAGCAGCATTGAGTATGTTCCCCCAGTTGTTCCTGTCGCTACCCACTTCGGGCAAAGTGATGTTGTAGTTCGTCGTGGTGGGAGGTGAATCAGTTAGTGCCATCGTTTACCGAGATCCAAGTTTCTTGAGTGGTGTCTGGACGTTTCGTCCAGAGGTCTGCAGTTGTGTTTGTCCGTTCGGTCCAGTCTGATGTCGGATCTGTTTCTGTTTGAAACAAAAATTGTTTTACATAGGGACCAATGTCGTACCGCCCAAGTCCATACGGTAGAACTCGGTAACTCATGACATGGCCTCAAAATTCAGACTGTGCCGTGACCCCTTCGTCCGCCTTCTGTCATCCGAGGCCTGGATCTCTGCAACGGCCCGTTCTGCCTGCTGTGCCCAGACTCCGATCCGTTCATCTTCCCCAAGATACGGTGCGGCCTGGAGCAAGGAATAATACAAGTATGCGTCTGGGTGACTCGTTGAGACCCAGTTGCTGGCGTTCGTTGCGGACAATGCTGGAACCTTTGCGTAATAAAACATTTCGTATGTGATCGACTCACTCGGTGCGGGGATGATCCTGAGAGCATTTCCGTAAACGTAGTATCTCGGATAAGTATCAGAAAGTGATGCTATGAAGTTCGTATCGGTGTACTCATTGATCGCATGAGCTGCAATCTCCACAAGATCCCTCTCCTTGGGGGAGGTAATCCTGATGTGCCTCATCTCTAGGAAATCTGAGGGCATGGACAGGTACTGATCAGACGTACTGATGTCTGCCCTGGTGTACTGGTTGGTCGTCCTCAGTTGTCGGTTTAACCGTGCCTCGGCAAGTGTGATGAACGTGGGAATGACCGAGGTCAGGTCCGTTCTGTTGAGCCAGTCTGCAATATTTGATTTCAGTTCATCGAAAGTCATAGACGACCTTCCCAAACACGGAACGGTTTATTGTGGTAATCATTCAACCACTGCTTGAATTTCTTCTTGTCTTTCGTAATCCCTTGACGGTGTAGTTCGTCGTAGAGAACACGGGGGATCTCCGCAACCCGTTTCCACCCGCTTTGCTTGTTGGCAAATGGATCGAGATGTTGGTTGTCACGCAAGGTCTTGGTTAACTTCAATGTCGGTTCCAGGTCTTGCGTGACTTTGTGATGTATCTGCAGGTTCCGAGGATCAATCTCATCGACGTAAAACTCCGACCAGATGTTCCCCTGATGATCAAATAGTTGCTTTGTCAACATTTTAAAAACCTGCAGATCAATTAGAAATTAGGAAGTTTCGAGGTCGAAAATCCCACCACTTGCCGCTTCTTGGGTGCTTTCCAATCCCATTTCGACTACCAAGTGCTTGGTCTGAGCATCAGCAGTTTTTCCAAGTTCTGAAACTTGGAAGTTCCGCAGATAGGCCACTTTCCAATACTCTGGATCGATCAGGAAGGCATCACGCTCCCGCTGGAATCTATCTGTAACGACGGATAAATTTCCAAAATCGCTAGCAAAAACAGTGACGTTCGCACCGGCTGTATTGCTGTCAATCATTTCCCGTGCGATAGATCGTCCGGTCAATGTTGAAACAACGGTTTTGTTATATGGACCCACCATCAACAAGTTTGGTTCACCCCCTTCTGTGAAAGCACTCTGCATGACTCCGTTAATAATTGCGGCAGTCAATGCTCGTTGTGTCCCTGAATCCGTTCGGGCTGTTGAGCCAGATGTCACCGGATCTGCTCCACCACCACCAGATTCAAAATCGGTGTTCGTGTCCAACCAGCATCCGATCATTCCTGATGCACGGGCAGTTGCGGCTGCTCCATTGTTTCGGGCCTGGTTTGATAACAAGGCCGCTTCCACACTACGCTTGAGTTCCTTGGTGCGTCTTGCCATCTGGTGAGCCATCTGCGAGGTCTTGCCATACAACTTAATCGCAGACTGGGTTCCTGTCACAGCAACTGCCCGACTCATGATCTGGCAGACGTTGCTGTTGCGAGTGGTCAGGCTTGCCGCAGCAGCACTGATGGCATCCCCTTCCAGATCAGTCGTTGTTGAGGTTGCACTTAGTTCTTCGGTGATCCACTCAAAGACGGTATTTGTAACATTTCGTGTACCCACGGAATTTACAAACGGGGTCTCGGTTGGAGAGATATTGTAAACAATCTCCTTAATATCGATTACATCTTCCTCAGTACCTGACGTCTTGATGTCGTATGAGGTACTGGCATTCGTTAGAAGTGCCATTTTGACTTACTCCAATAATCTAGATTACCCATATTGGGCAAAAAATTTTGCAGTCTCAACGCAAAAGGGCATCAAAGACTGCCACTGCATCTTG
>Ga0209645_1000163_pt1 | contig 34679 bp, 31 predicted proteins | sample ETNvirenome_6_30_FD_184070 | JGI IMG/M metagenome (GOLD analysis project Ga0209645, IMG submission 184070) | Marine viral communities from the Pacific Ocean - ETNP_6_30 (SPAdes) (version 2) | ecosystem: Environmental > Aquatic > Marine > Oceanic | place: Pacific Ocean | collected 2013-06-19
GGTGGCTCCATCAACAAAATAAGCTAGCGGATAATCTTCGGGCTTTATTCTAACCGACAAATTCCATGTGGTATCAGAGTAAAGTTCCTCATACAATGAGGATGTGAGCATCGGAACATAGCCGCCGGCTGTGCCTGTTAGCATAAAGTAAGCGTTGTTTGATTCTAATTCATCTCTAATTGTGAGAACTTGGAAGTTGACTTCATCATTGAAAGCCCACGTTGTATCCGTTTGATCCGCCAAGGCACCGTGGACTCCAAACACCGACGAGCTAATCGCGTTTGTAAAGAAATAGTTGGCATCAAGTCCGGAGGGCTTTGTTGGGAAAGTAACGTCAGTTTCCAACGTAATAGCATAGCCTCCCGTCAACTGAGTGGCCGCTGGGATGGCTCCGGTTGAGTTAGGGTTGGCAGATGAAGAGAAAGAATATACTACAGCGTTAGTGTTAATTCCATTATTAAAGTTTACCAGCTTATCACTAACAAGGACATTTCTTCTGTTCTCTCGGTATTCATACTCAGAATTTTGAGAATACATACTGAGCTTGATAAGCTCGTCATCAATACCAAATGATCTGATCAGGTTTCTAAAGGACTTCTCAGTTCCTTTGGTCTTATAAATGTAAGTTAAGTTGTTATAGATGTTCTGATAGATAATGTTTTTGATGTCATTTAGTGACTTCTCGTAGAGCCTGTCTTCGCTTCTATCGGCTAGTTTTTCTAGAATGTCCGCATCTAAAAAGATATCCGGAGCCACAAAACCAAAAGAATTTAACTTTTTGTAGGAATATGGAAATGGCTTTCTGCTGCCGCTTACATACTCAACATCTCTAAGCGTGTTTAACTTAGACGTCTGAATGTGCAGAGTGTCAAAGTAACTTGAAATAATCTGAGTTAGATATTTTGTCTGCTTCTCTCCTTGAGAGTCTTCCTCAGTTATCCACGCTGGGATAGAATTGTATATGGAGGCGTTGTTGCCGGCATCATAGGCCGAACCAGTGCTGGATAATTCACTTCTTAAGGATACGATCTCAGGATGGCTTGGTCTAATAATTGGGTCCAAAAACTCTTTGGTTGCCGCATTTGATAGAACAATAGCAGAACCTGTATTTCTGGACGTTGTTCCATACCCTGTCCACGTTCCGTTTGAAACACGACCTGAATAATCCAACACAACGCTGTCAATGCTGGTGTCGCCGGTAATTCCTTCGTTAAATTTGTAATAGACCCCTAATTTTGTATTTACATCTTCTTGAGTATCGCTGAATGGTTCTGGGTCCGAGTTAGTTCCCCCGCCAATCTGGCTGATAAAGTATCTACCTATATCTTTGGAGGATCTTTGAGTCTTCCAGTATCTAAATTCATCTAAAGAGCCCGATAATTTACCAGAACCGGCTGTAACGCTTGTTCCAGAAGGTGCTGTTTGAATAGCGCCAATGTAAGCTCGCAAAGCACCAGTGACTTCATTTATATGGCTAGAGCCAAGAACTGCGGTGCTGTTAATCGTCCCGTCAACATAGAATTTAGTTTCTATACCAGCAGCTCCGCTCTTATTCCGCAGCGAAATAGCGTAATGGTGCCAACTTCCATCTGCCAAAGATGCAGTTGTAAATGTGGTGGCTGCAACCGATTGCTGGTATATGCCAGAGGTACCTGACTGAGCTGTGACCAAGAAAGGTGTTGTGCCATCCGTCGATGCTGACAGCTCAATAGTTAAGCGACCATATGAAGTAGATCCAGACGCTGCACCGTTCCAAAGATCAAAAATTACCTCTTTCTCAGTTAGGCTTGAAAGAAACTCTGTCTTATTAAGCCAGAACTCTACTGTTACACCATTTCCTTGCAGATCGTACTTAAGGTTGCTTTCTCTATTTGTGCTAGCATCATAGTAGTTTGACCCTGTGAAATTGGTCGAGTACGGAGACATCCCATTCGGATTGGGATGAGGGCCCCCTTCAAAATAAATGTATTCTAAGGAGGATGGCAATCCATAGCCAGATGTTTTTGTTGTAGACCCCCAACCTCCAGCAGAAACTATTGCATATCCATTTGTTCTTGGATATAGGTTGTCAAAAATATGTAGATCAATATAGGTTGATTCATTTTCCCACTTTAATCTCTCTCTTAGCGAACCATCGTAGGGATATGTGTCATATACTCTTTCAATTGATTGAATATAGTATTCCTCCGCTGATCCATAGCGGGCAAACGTAGCAGGGTCCGAGAAGTCAACTCCGGGGATATATCTCTTCTCATTAATGATGTCTTCTTTGTGATAGCCTACTGACTCAACTTCTCCTCCAATTTCCTTTGCGGATTTATTAGATAGAGAGTTTACTTTTTGGGCCTTATCAAATAAAGTTTTAAAACTCATACTTTAATTATTCTTCAACTCTAAATTTGAACGTCTGAGGTTGCTCTTGCCAATCACCTATACTGTCATTGTAATAAGATAATTTTATTTCATACATGTAATCTGACTCTAGCAGCGACATATCCAAATCAAAAAAGTTCCCTTCTTTATCATAGGACAAGTACGTGCTGTAATCGGATCCTGTCCCATATGGAATTGCTAAGAAATTATCAATTACCCTACTGATACTGAACGACGCACTTTCAATAATATCTGTTGGATTATTAGCTGTCGCTACAGTATAAATTGTTGGGGACCAGTTCCTATCACGGACAAAAAATCTAAACCTTGCTGTGTCTTGTTTGGAGTATGATTTTTTAAGATTCTTACAAGACGTAATTCTATTGAAGGTGGGCGCACTATCATAGGTCGGCATCAACTCTGGGAAGAACGAGCCAGTGAAAAACTCCACACCGTTGTAGTGCCAAACGTCATGGATCTCTAGAAGCGGCGTAGAAGCCGCTGTAAGCGCTACATCGCAAGAATAGATACCAGTGCTTACATAGCTTCCTGTAGCGTTTGTATCGCCCGCAGAGGCGACGGAGCCGCCGGCCTGTAGCGACAGAGCAGAGCCAGTTGGTGACCCAAAGGAGCTTGAGAAAAACGATACTAGGACGCTACCAGTTCCAAGAGACGGAACATTGCGCAAACGACCCTTGATGTAGTTATAAAACTGTAGTGTATTTAAGTTATCTGCCGCTGGGGCACGAGAGGATGAAAAGTGGAAGTTCTCTCTATCATCCATGACCCGGGAATCCCATCGGGCCTCAATAACTGGGCGCTTGAAGAAAAACTCCGAAGAGCGTGCAAAGAACTTCTTTGTGTAATAAGACTGATTTGCGCCGACAGTATTTTGTATTAGAGATCCCGAGTTAACACCGGCAGATGATGAGAAGTATGCTTCCTGTGAGGCTGTGAGGCGGATACCAAAGCCATAGTTGTTATACTGTCCTCCAGCAGCACCAGTAATCCAGTTTTCCACAACCGTGGTAACATCCACCTCTAGGTCTTCATATCCCTGTGGAAAACTGATATTAAAGTTGTTCTGTGCCAGATAGTCTCCACCAACGTTGGTCCAGCCGGTTGTAGAGGAGGCCGAGATCCAATTGGAAAAACCAATATCCCGATACTCGTCCATATCCAAACCTGAGCCCTCAGTCCATGATCGCGAGATTGGTGCGACAACTAAATTAAAGTCTTGCGGCAGAGTAAAAGGGTGCTCAGCATTGTACATCTTTAGATAAAATGAAACTGAGCCGGAAGCGGGAATAACACCAGCGGTTCTGTCGCTAGAGATAGCAGTTACAGGGAATTGAATTAAAGCTCTGGACAGCTCCTGAGACTGACCGGCAGACCCTGATTCTTGACCGTAAATAGAGAATATCTCTAGGGAGTCCGCGTACCCCATATTGGAACCTGTACCTCTGGTGATCAAGTTCGCTTTGAACGCATTGGTGATTGTGTTATCGGCGCTCGCTGTGTATCTAAGAATAGCCATTACCTAATCGACCCCTTAATATCAACGTTTGGATACTTCAATTCAAAAACAATATTTGGTTCTGCTTCTATCATTCTTCCATCTTGCGACAGGGACGCGTCAAAATCATAGTTCGATTCGGAATATATTCCACCAGACTTAAGGCCAATTTCAACCGAAGTGACATCTATGACTCCATTGGTTCCTTGTAGTGTTTTGTAGATTTCAGTGATCCTTATTGGTTCTCCAATGTCATATTTGGTGGAAAATTTGTTTGTCAACCTCTGGTTACAGGAGTTGATCACCTCAAAGCGATTAGCGTTAAGATCGATCATTACCTCATAACTGACATCAAAATTAACTATTTCGGCATCTAAAATATCGACTGTGTCTGATATCATCTTATATTGAAGCAGCCAATTTTTTAAATTGTTTTTAAGACTTGTGTTGGCAACAGTAAATTTACCGGAACTGTTTTCAGACATTACATATATATTTACGTTTCTTTTGAATTCGTCAGGATCTTTAGCAATCGCTACGCGCTTAATCATCCCAAATTTGGCCGGCATTCCATAGCAAATCGCTTGATAATCTTGTGCTGTGACCGCTCTGTTCTGGGTTGCGAAGTGGCTGAATGCTCTTTGGCGAATTTCCTCAGATGATGGAAGCGAAACACTGCCAACAAATTGTTCCTCATTTGTAACCTCAAGTGAATTAATGACTGAGTTTCTATCCGTCAAGGAGAGGTTACCTTGGTTGCTAAACCTAAAGTTAGCAGATGAGATACCGGTTATCGTATCAACTGCCGCATTAACGTCTAGCGTTGTGTTGAATCGGTATTGAACTGTCAATGTTGTGTTGGATGGGCCCACGCCAAACTTGTCTGTGTCTATTAGCTTTGTGGGATCAAAGTCCGGGTCTGTGGTGTATGTTCTTCCGTTTAGGTTTAGTACGACTTCAGTTGGGTCTACAACAGGGTTAGTGAGATCATTGCTATCCGAACCATAGCCGAATTGTATATAAGTCTCATTATCAATTGTCTCGACAATAAATCTTCTCGCTACTGGTACAGCTTTCAAAATATTAGGCACCGTTGAGCGAGTGGCCGTGGTGTTGCTTATTGCTTTGTATATCACATTCTGTGATAAGTGATCAACTTCAAAGTATTCATTGCCCTCTGAATCAACCACACTGATAATGTTCGATATATTACTGACGCCGAGGGGCACCTTTCTAAATCTTTCAAATCCCCCAATTGTAAAGCTCTCGGTGCCGCCGCGGCCAGAAACAGCCGTACCAGTTGCTCTAATTACATAAGTAAGAGGTGCGCCGGTCACCGAATCAGCGGAACCAACAACAATCTGATTTCCTTCTTTATCGAAATCTACATCTTCTAGCAGTGTATAAAAGCCGCCACCAGTCGATGTAAATGTAGAACCAGCCTGCAGGACTGGTATAAGTGTCGAATCTGGACCTGTTCCAGTTCCAGCTGCAGGGACTTCAATAAAGAATGTCATGCGCCCGTATGATGCTGGGCTTGTCTGCAGCTTGTACCCAAGTTGTCTGGCTAATCTTACAACATTACTGTATTCAACAGCACTGTCCAAGAATGTTTCGTTCATTTGGTAATCTAGGTAGAACGATAAAATGTCTCCAATATAAGAGACTGAATCAAGCATTAACGATCCGAACGAAGCTCTATTAAAGTCCTTGTAAGTGTTCGGATAATATCTTTTTGCGAACTCTTCTAAATCGCGCCGTATTGATTCATAATCTCGACTTGTATAATTGATTGCAACATTTTTTTTAGACATCTACTTCCACACCTTTAATAATTAGTTGTTATTGCCATTAACCTCTACATTTAGAATCACGTTGGTCTGAAGGGGTAAAATAGTAAATAATATAGATACTGATAAATTACTGGGGAAAAGGTCTGGATTGTTTTCCGGGACAGAGAAGTCTATTCTATCTATGCCAATATATGGCAAGTATCTTTGAACCTGCTTTCTTATTTCGGCATCAATATCTGAATAGGTTGAAACGGTGTTCTGTTCGAACAAGTATCTTTTTAAGCCGACGCCAAAATCAGTATCCATCATTCTTTCGCCTGGGCTTGTCAAAATAAGCATTTTCAAATTCTGTTTTGCGAGAGAACTAAAATCTTCTATTAAGCCATATGGGCCAAAAACATTATCAAAAACTAACGGTAACTTTGGTGCTAATCCAGAAGCCATCTGTGATCCTCCTTCTTAAATAGTTGATTTATTTATTTTAGCACTCCTCAGAAGGCGGTGGCGCGGTAGCGTCAACTGTGTCTTCGTTCTCTTCAATTTTAATCTTTAGCAATTCGAGCAACAAGTACAGAATACCTAGAGGCGACGGTGGTGCCATGAACATGCCAGCTACAGTTCCCTTGAAGTCGACTCCGTCAAGACTAATTCTTGGACCAAGTAGTGGTGAGTTTGCTGTATCTGGAACAGCAGTGGCAACATCTGTCAGCACCTGATTATTGATTTGATACAAGCAGAAAAGCAAAGATAAAATGTCTTCTCCATTAATGTTTGCCATTCTAATAGGAGAACTGCTTGGAAGTTCATTGATGGCCCCCGTAATGGCTTGTGAGACTTTCAGGAAAGCGCCTGCTGTTAGGTCCTTGACAATCTTTGATATCGCGATGTGCGGATCGATAAGTTCAACCAGACCCTTGAGAATTTGAATCGGCGTTTCCTTTAGGAATTTCAAGAAGATCTCTCGGGCAGGAGAGTCGGCACCTTGTTCTCCATTGTTTGCCAAAGTATCAGTGTATCCATTGTTAATCCCGCTAGGCTGTGGTGGACGGGTCGACTCATCAGTTATATTCATAAAGCTTATGATGGCTCTCTTAGTTCCCTTAAAGGTGCCAACTATGTCTGAAAAGAACAATTCTGTTAAGTAAAAGTTATATAAAAGCGGCCCCATCAAGATAGCGTTTTGATTGAATACTTGTTGCTTGAAGACCTGATACGCCGAGCTGTTCTTAATAGCCCCTTTTACATCTGAGGTCATGCCTGTTGGGATCTCAAATAAGGTGGCTACGAGTGGAAGCCCGGCGCCGCTGCTAGGGTCATTCTCGGTATAATTAAGCCTAACTATGCCAGCGGGAGTGTCAGGGGCAGATAAGACATTTTGAAAATGAACCCCTAATCCAAATCCGCCCGGGTGTAGGTTTAGAGCGCCCACAAGTCCGGACTGTTCAGTAAGCTGATTATCAAGTAAATCATGAATACCCAAAACATCCTCTATAAAAATGTCGTCAAATGTTTTATTCTCGTGCTTCGGATCTAGGATATTGTTTATGGCCCCAATAGTAGATCTTTGGCCAGAATCCCAGCTGTAGTTCAGTCTTTCTTCTACTAGGAATCGAATTAACTCATTCCTTTGAGTGTTCAAAGGAAAATTGGCTCTTGTTCCAGTTTCATTTAATTCAAATCCGGATGGAATTTCATACGGAGGGTACATATGAGTAATACCTCCATTGTCAAGTGTTGGGCGTCTGACCGACACTCTATCAAAATAATTGTATATTTCTCTATCAAGAACCGAGTCACCATCCAAGCGCGCTTCTTGAACAGACTTAGTTACCTCTTTAATCATGAATTCCTTTATCAAAGGCAATTTCAATACAGACTCCATATCAAATGCGGAGAAAACAACAATATTTTTAATTATAAATTCATCTATTGCGGCCTGTATCAGCATCATTATAAGACCATAATACAGAGTGTTTCGAGTCTTAAACTTTATGGACCCTTCATCATAGCAGGCCGCGGCAGCAAATTCTTTTTTCATCTGATCTTGAATGCCCTCGGCATCAAATAGATCCCCGATATTTTCTGGAAGGCAGTTTTCATTGTTGGTGAAGAATTTGAGATTATTTATTTTGTCGGCAGCAAAGGCGCCATTTTCCAAAATATAATTGAATAGCTTGTAGTATAGAGTGCCGTAAGCCGGTATATAGCGCTGCTGTACAGAATTTACAATTTCATCATTAGATGCAGCTAGGAACGAGCCACCACCGATCTGTTGCTCTACCGGATCTACAAACCTAAACACATACGGATTAAATTCTTTTGTGGCATATGCTGTATTTGGGGGCAATGGAGGAGCTTCGCCCGGGATGACATTCTCTATCTCGCCATCCCCGAAAAGGTCGTCAACCGAATCTAAATTGTAATTTACACTTAAAAAGGTACTCGCATTAGGCTCGTATTTGGGATAGTTTATCTCCAGCCTTTGATCCGCTTTTTGTTGTAAAAGTCTAGATTGAAAATTTATAGGATTAGCAATGCTTTCGGACCCAGTAGGAGGCTCCGGTAGAGGCTGTACGTTGTACAACAACCTAATTGAAATAGATTCAAAAGGCGCGGCGGGAATTCCGGTGATATCAGAATCATTATAATATGAAAATATGGAACCGGCCTCAAGCGCGGGGACTTCAAAGCTGGCGCCGAACTGGATGTCATATGGCTGAATAGCGTTTTGAAATCTATTTTTGAAAGCCTCAGGGAAGACATATTGCGTATGCACTATTCCACTACCAGAAGCTTCAGTCTGTATAGAGGAAATCTTTTCATTTACCTCTTCAATTACACCGGGGACCTGACTTAAAGCCGAATCGAGAGTGGAGACCACTGTATTCACATTGTTAATAATGTTTTGGATTTTCGCATTATCGATATCTTGACAGACCCCATCCGATGTTGCTGTTTCAATCGCTTCAGTAGCATCTCCAAAGAACTCGAATATGCCGGTGATAAAGTCTAAAGTGGCTGGGTCCATGGTGGTCTCTTCAGGCGGCTCTAGTTCGAGCGCGCCGAACACAGCATCAAGAGCACCTTTAAACTGGTCGTTTGGTTCGGTTGATACAGTAGGATCCAAAAGAGATGTTCGAGCGGCTTCCAATGAGCCTGCTAAATATATTTTTGTAGTTTCTAAGGCACTATTGAACATATTGGGCAAAATGGTAGTAGCAATCGGGTTCTCTAAATAATTGGCAGATTCCGGGCACAAAAATTCAGGACGTACTGGCTGAATCTCAACACCCTCTTCGGCAATTCTTGCTACCTCGTCTAAGGCCGGGGTAGAGTCAAGGAAATCTTGATCTAAGCATATCTCGCAATTTTCTATTACCTGTAGAATAGAGTTGTTAATAATATCATTACACACCGTTACTGTATCAACATATTGCGATATACTCGCAAAGTAACCATTAATGGCTGCAACTGTATTAACAGAGTTTCTGATTTGCGCCAATCCATAAGCTGCGTTAAATTCCAGAATCTTTGTATATGTGTACGACTGCACTTCTGTTTGCGAATTCAGTAAGCGACAAACCTCTATAGGGTCTAGTATGCTTGATACATCTGAAAAGTAATCATATACTTGGTCTAAATCCAAATTGTCTTGGGCAAATTTAGATGCCAAAAGGCCATCCAAATTTGGCATGCTGAGGAGCGCTTGCTGATTTTGTTGCCTTATGGTGTCCCCAATATCTATAACCCCTGTCGCTTCGCGCAGGGCTCCATTACAGCTAAATTGTATTAACTCCACAAGAGACTTGATAACAGCAAAAGCTCCGTTAGCAATCCCCCCTAAAATAAGATCCCTTATTCGATCTTGAATTGGTGGATCTCCAGTAATAGAGAATGGAGGCTCAAGCTGCAGCAGCTCACCTAGATTAGGTCTGGTTAAGTTTATCTCCTGCGAGGGGGGTATCGGCTCATTTTGTAAAGAAGAGGCCGTCTGAATTATCGAGTTCTTAACTGATTTCGTTATCCTAGAAGCGGTTGCGCCTAGACCCAAGGTTAAGCAAATAACTGCTTCTTTTGCTAGGGCCTGAATCCCAAACTGGTTCAGGATTTGGTTAACCATTTTTTGTTCTTTTGTGGCATTGGGGCCCGCTAAAGGAATATTAAAGTTTAATACATCATCAATCGCACCCATAATTTGGATGCCCGCATTAAGCTTTTTGGCTTTTTCTCTTTGGAGAATGTTTTTTTTGACCTCCTCGTTTTCAGCCATTTCGAGTTCTTTTACCAACTCATCTTTGGTTTTAATCTTGCTAAACGTATTTTCAAGCTGTTCAATATTCGAAATATCAACCTGCCGGTCTGAGGATCTATTCCCAAAGATATTATTGCCGGGAGTGACAGAGCCAGGAATGTCGCCTATTTGTGGTGTTGTGAACGAACCTTCAATTCCAAGCTTTGAAAAGAAATCTGTTATAGATTGTTGCTCTGATAAGTTTGAGGCGCGTTGAGATGATTCAATTATATCCTCATAATTCTCGATCAGCTTTAATGCTAGGGGGTCTTTAAATACTGGATTGTACTTAGAGTTGGTGATGAACCCAATTTTCGCTTGCTTAATATCATCGCGAGTCACATTTAAAACAAAATACTCAACCCTTGCAATATTTGAGTCGGCATCAAAAAACAGTGTCAAATAATCAGTATCAAAGAATTGACTTTCTTTGAGTTTAAAATCCAAACTCTCGTAAATAATGCCGAGCAGCTTGTTGATAATTCTGTTGGTAGAAATCCCTAGCGTATTGGCACTCAATGACAGTGGCACCACCCCTTTGAAAAGTGAGATAGAGGTAGTAAAATCACTAATTGTTCCAGTTAGTTTATCTATGGCACTTGGTGTATTAACAAACTTAAAACTTGTAGAGTTAACTTCTTCCGTAACATTTCTTTCAGCATTGAAATAAGCCAACGCTGCGATGAAATCGGGTAACTTGTCTTCTTGTTCGTACTCCTCTCTCAGATCATATATGTTGCGCCCTTCCAGAGAGAGTGTAAATGTGTTCTTTCCAAATGGATTCTTTTTTACAAGCGACAACGAACTTGAAATTGTATTTCTAAGCTCTTCGTAAAAGTCGCGAAAATCAGCATATCTTCCATTTTCTACGTCAGACACTAAAGGGTAATACTCAGGAAAGTAATGCTCAATAAAGTGATCTGTGCATTTACGATTCTGTGTCTCATCGTTGCCTCGGGCCCTGATGTTGACATAAAAACTCATTTCCTCGCCAATCTTATTGACAAATGGAATGCCCGGTGGAGTTTTTGAAATTAAGTTCTGTAAAGCTATAGCTGTTATTTGTGGGATGGCCATATTTTAGTTTGTCCTATTGTATGAGCTTAGAATGTATTTCCCTCCGGAGATACCACCAGTGTTTTCTAAATAATCATTCTGTATAGATGTCCCCTTTAGAGGAAGGGTAGCATTTAGTTCAACTTCACAGTTTAAACCAACAACGATAGCGTTTTTTAAACCAGCGTTTAGTAGCTGCTTAAAATCAGGGGGGACTTCAGAACCATAAAAAGGTGACATATGTGTGTGTGTCTGAACAGCATTGTTGAATTCTTTCTGATACGTTATAAACGTATTCACCACTGTTGCTAATTGATCAATGTATTCTTTAAATTGAAGCAAACAATCTTTAAGATTCTCCCCTTTAACCATTGGTTGCAGGTCCTCAGGATCATTCATAGCTATCAAGTCAATTCCATACCCACCCTTGTAGGTGTTAGATAACGAGCCGCCCTGGGAGTTGATTGAATCTGGGCGCGTAATAAGTCGGATATTTTCTCGGCCAATAACTCTAATGTTGTCTGCCTTAAGTGCTATACCAGACCGGGGTGTCACTGGCGAAGTTGATCCGCCACCAGTAGGCTTTTTAAGTCTAAAATACCCATCGATATCTGCTTTCTGGCTAACATATATTCTTGCTGAGTCTATGACAAAGTTTGGCTCTGCATATAGCTTATTGGACTTTTCATCGCGACTGCGGGCACTGTGCCCTAAAGTTCCGGCAACTATATCTATCGCGGCACAATGAGAGTGACCCTTACCTCCATGACCGGAAGCGCGATTTGAATTTCTATCTTTGCCTAATTTGATAGAAGCATTACCCTTTTTTATGACTTTTTCGTTGGAAGTTAAGACTAAGTCAGGAGTATCATAATTTTCTGTATCTTGATTAAGTACTCCGCGGATGTTTGCTTCTTCAGCAGGGCTAGCATCATCCAATTTGCTTTTCTCTATTGAGTCCGTTGGAGGCTGAATTGCCGCGGTGGCTTTAACTTTACTATCTGTCATTTCTTATTCCTTCTTTACGCGAGCCACCTAGCAACAACTCTACGACGAGTGATGAGATTCTCCGGATGCTGGGGGTCTGCATAGCCCTGGTTTACTTCAGCTGTACCTGCATCCCCGATAACATAAGAAGATGGCTTTCCTATGGCACGCGGGTAGAAAACCAAGAAGTACCAATCTACTCCATCATCGGCGTTCGAGACGACGCCGCTGGGGACAAAGCTTTTTATTTGTTTTTCAAAATATCGTTCAACATATCCAAGGGCTTTTTCCGGACCCATTATAAGCAATTGTTCTACTGTCGTACCTCCACTCTTCGCCACGCGAGGCATAAACTGAATTAGACCTGTGGCTGATGTGTTGGGGTTAATGGCATAAGGATCAAAGGTTCCACTTTCTTTTTTAAGAATCTTAAAAAACGTTTTCACTGGCATTTTCAGGCGCGCACACATTTTTTCAACCTGTGGCATGAACTTAGCTTTTAGCTCATCTTGGTGTTTCTTCGCCAAAATAGCAGGAGATGTCCAACTCCTACTGCTCTTTTTTTCAAATGGACCTTCCAAGCCTCCTCTGGCTGTTCTAGAGTCAAACTCGATGCCTTTGGAGTCTTTCAATTTTTCATCTCCTTTGGATTCAAATATTTTCCTTCTTAAATCTCTCTGTTTTTTAGCCAATGCCCGACCTGCGGCGCGGCGCTTCTTTCTCTTCTCGGAGACTTTGGATCCAGATGAAGACCTTAATGTTGTTGTACCGGCAGTTTGATGAATTATTTTTAATGATGACTGGCTTATGTTGACATCTAATACTTTCGAACCTACTTTGACTATCTGCGGGTTCAAAAATTTAGCTTCATTTGAATATATTATTTCTACCAATGTTCCTGGCTCAATCCCTACTTTGGCGCCTGGAATGTCGGCACCTAGTGCCAAAGAGGCTTCCGGTAGGGAGTTGATACGATCTAATAATGATAATCCTTCAAATTTTATTCTTTTTTTGGACCCAGCGAGTAGTTCCTCGATGGGCATCACTACTCTAGGGTCTGCCTCATGAACATAAACCTTATACTTGTAATATACGTCTTGCCCCTCCGCGTCGGGATTGTTAGCTAGTTCAATCTGTTGAGAGACGTATTCCAAGTTTTCCATTGGGTTAGATGCCACCGGCTGGTCTGACAACATAGTGCCCATAACAATTCCGCCGAATAGTTTTTTGTCTCCGATGGCATCAGGGGTAAAGTTTTTTTCTAAAACTGCCGACAGAGCATCTGTGGTGGTAAGCGTTCTTCTGTCTCCCGACAAACCATCTGCTGGACGAAGGTCGTTAAAGACGCCGTACTCTCTAAACATCTGTTGTGGAGTTATTTTATTGGCCATTTTCTTTGTTCTCGTTTAGTAAATCAAACAACTGCTCTTTGTCGTCGTCTGTGAGGCCCACTTGGCCTGTCTTCTGGCGTTGTAAAATAGCAGCGAGCTTTACCATCTGCTCGTTGGATCTTTGAAGATTTTCTACATACTTGGCAGCAATTGGACCCATCTCTCTTCTGTCGGCTGGAGATGATTTCATATCGGCCATTACATCCATCAGCAAAGATTTTGCCATCGCTCGATCCTCTTTAATGTTTGTTGTGGTTTCTTCGATGTAGTGCTCTAAGCTTAGATCTCGCTGTTTTCCCATTTTGTTTTAAACGTCCTGTACCTCTTACGGAGCTTATTAAGATTATTGACAACCTGCTTGGTGTTTAGTCCCGTAAGTTCCCGAAGATATAAGTAAATAGCTTTTTTATTGAAAATTTCTATCTGATCGGCTGAGTCCATCAAAATCCGAACAGCCATGAGAACTTTTTTCTCGTTTTCCTTTATCATAAAAGAATCCCAGGTATCTATCTCGTTATTGAGAGACATCCAGAACTCTAACTCTGATCTTCTCTCATAGTAGCTTGGTTCTTCCGATACTAGATTTTCATCAGCCTCATTCAGCACATCTTCCATAAAAACCTCTGTCTGAAGTCTTTTCTTCGTTCTCTTGACCTTGTGGATAAACCAATTCTTGGTTACAACCGAAAAATACGAAAAGGCTTTCGAGCCTTTATTCGGGTCATATTTGTTTAAAATTGTGGTTAACCAAACTTTACAATCTGCCCTCAGGTAGTCGATGTTTGGTAATGTTGTAAAACGATAAGTGTAGATTATCTTGTCTACCATATCGTCAAATGCGGGCTGTATGAATTCCTCATACAGTTTGGAACGAAGTTCACGATCCTCAGTTAAGGCATATTTAACTATTGCGTCTTCGTGTACCTGCGTAAAGTAATGATTTTTCTTGCTCTTCTTCCTCGGCATTTAATGCTTCCTCTAGTTCTTGTTCCATTTCAGCATCTATAGTGTAATCAAATATATCTCTAAAAGATTCCATTTCTAGAGTCACTTCTTTTATGCGAAGCACCAACTCTTGGATGATTGGCTCCCCGTGAAAAGAATCCATGCTATATAAATTCTTAACGAACACATGAAATGCTTTTGTGGTCAAAAACAAATCAGATATGTTACTTGAAATAAACATTAGCTTTTGTAATAGTCTGATGAGGTACCAGATGAGAAATACATTCAATACCCCCGATACTGCTAATAAAATGTGAATGGACATTATCTATCTTTATTTAGTTTGTCTTTTTGCTGTTGTAGGTCTTGACGGGAATCTTTTATAAACTGCTCCGTAGTTTGACCAATTTTAGTTGACTTTGTTTCAGCCTTTTTTGTTGTGAACGTTGTTAGCATTTTCACCAATGTGGAACCAGAGTCGCATACAGGGCATACGGATTGTGTTTCACTAGAAGGGTGATATATTACTAATATTTCGTCACACGCGGTACAACGATATTGATACCTGGGCATTACTCGGTCTTTGCAATGTCTACTTCATCAAGTTTGATATTGGGAGGGTTTGTCACAATTAGTTCTGACTGTGATGCATCCCCTGGATTTGTTTGAAAATTCATGTCCATGAGCATCGGAACAATATCGGATTGCTCCATTAATGATTTCTGTAGAGCCATCATTAGGGCTCCAATTGCTTGATTTGATAGTTTCATTTGAGTCTCCTTATATTTTGAAGCAATCAAGTATTGCTTTTTTAGTGTCTATTATAGCTGACCAACCAAGATTTTTTAATCTTGTTGTGTCCGCGATTGAACTATGTATATCGCCTTCTCTAGCGTTGCCATATGTAAAATCAACTTTGTTATTCTTCTTTACTAATTCTTTTACATCGTTTAGCGACAAAGCGTTTCCGGTCCCAACATCAAAACAGGCCGAATTGAATTTATTTGGATAATTCATGGCAAATATATTGGCACTTACAATATCATCTACGTGTATAAAGTCTCTACTTTGAGTACCATCTCCATCTATTCGCAACGGTAGCCCTCGTCTTAACATCTCCATCCAAGCACTAATCACAGTTGAGTACGACCCGCCGTATTCCTGATCTTGAGAAAAAACATTGTAGTAGCGTAGACATACTGTGTCCAGGCCATATAGCCGAGAATACAATTTACATTCTTGCTCCGACAATAGCTTGTGGAGCCCGTATGGCGAATCGGGACCATGACCATTTCCCAAAACCGCAGCAGACGAACTAAAAATTACTCTTTTAACTTTGTGGTGATACGACCACTCAAGCAAGACCGAAGTGGCATACACATTTTGTTTTAGTGTGTAGCTGGGTTTTTCTACCGAAAATCCGACCCGGGGGATGGCAGCTAGATGAAAGACATAATCGTAATCCTCATCCGGTAAGCAATCGATTATGTCTTCTCCGTCTTTTAAATCGATACCTGTAACATGGTGTCCTAATTCGACAAGTCGCGAATATAATTTTGAGCCAATGTAGCCCTTGTGACCTGTTACTAATACCCTCATTGTTACAGGATGTCTGCTTCCTTCAGTTCTTGTAGGCAATTTTCCCAGTTATCAAACTTAATTCCCTTGTCATCAATGTAACAAACAGCACGAGGCTTTTCAGCTGTCACCTTGCTAACATACTGGCTAAGATTATTTTCTCTCAGCCACTCCCAAACCAACTCCGTACCGGTTTTACCATTCACCAAGCCACGGTCTTTTCGAGCCTTACAAGTGTATACAATCAGTGTGTACTTGCTGGAAAGTTCACGGAGGGCATCTTCTACTCCCTCAACCGGATCATCATAGATAGTGCCATCATAGAAACCCTTAGAGCACTTATGAATAACCCGATCAAAGTCAACACCAATGTTAATCTTTTCATCCGGGTAGCTGTGCTCTCGAATCTCTCCACCCTTCCAGTTTAACTTATCTAAATCTTCAGGTGCGTTGTGACCAATCGGAGGGCAAACCTTTCCAGATCCATGTGTCAATTCATATGTCAACAGAAGAGTTAAAACTTCAGCGGTATGATAATAATTGGCACCGAGAACTACTTCTGTAAGACTCGATATCTCAGCTGGTATCGCATGCGAAGTGATCATTGCTATTTCCATACCGTTATCTTGGCCCCACTGCAAAGCCTTGATAATATCCACCGACTTTCCTGACGACGATACACCCAAAATTAATGACTTCTTCATTTGGGCCTTGGTTTTTGTTGTTGTTCTGGCTGTAAGCCAGCTAACCATCCATTGATCAAAGTTAGTATCGTTGATCAGCGACGTTGCTACTACAGCAGACCCTGGGCACATAGCGTTTTTAGTACCATTTGATAGTCTTGTCATGTCTACGGCAGCGTGGTCGGCAATCGCTAAATTCCCGCCATGACCCAGAACGTATACGTCGTCGCACCTATTAAACTTTTCTTGTAGCTCTCTCCACTCCGGGGTATTAACTACGGAAACAAATCTTTCTCCAATATTCTCAAAATTAAGCATTTCTTATAATCTCCCTATGATATTCCATTATTGCCATTGTGTCCATTCCCAAACACCTAATACCATAATTAGGGTATTTTGGTAGCTGCGAATCTACATTTGTGGGAACATGAACGGCTCTCTTTTCTACCGGTAGTATATCATTTATTTTATTAATATACATCATAAAAAGGTCGTTGTCAAATTCTCCGGGTATTCCTAAGCTTAATGATAAATCGTATGGACCTATAAGGTAATAGTCAAAATTTAACGCTACAATGCTGGCTAGGTTTTCAACGCCCTCTTTTGTTTCTATTTGTGGTATCAAGATTGGATCGTCACTTATAAGGTTTTTTTCTCCCCACATGTTTTGTCTAACGAGCCCTAAGCCTCGGTGGCCGCGGGGAGGAAAGCAAGAAAAATCTATGATCTTTTTTGCTTGTTCAATCGTTTCAACTGTTGAAAATATAAGACCATGTGCGCCAGAGTCAAGATAGTATCTAATCTTTGTCTTATCAATCTCTGTTAGGCGAACAAGGCATTTTTTGCCTGACAAAGTGGCGACCTGTATACAAGAAATGACCGTCTCATCATTAAATCCACCATGCTCTGTATCGAGCACGATTCCTTCACAACCAGAGTTACACAATATCTCCGTTACTAAAGGAGATGGAATTTGTTGCCAAGTTAAAATCATCTACAATACTCTTCTATCAGATCTGAGCATACACCGGCTGCGACCTGTAGTTCTTCAGGGCTGTAATTTGCTCTTTCCGGCATGACACATATTGATTTTGTTGTTAAAGGCTTCCCCGGATATGTCCAAAGGTACCCTCTCGTAGTCAATGTAACGTCGTCCTCCTGATGCCAGAAACAATGTATCCCCATAAATGACAAGTTTTTTAGTGCTTCAATATTCTTAGCATGACACCATAGAACATTATTATAGAAATAAGTCTTGTGTACTTCATATTGAGGTTCATCGTGACCAAGATACCATTTATTATTCTCATACCAGACATCTACCTCAACGTTATAGCCGTTGCTTATAGCCTGCTGAATATAATCTGGATGGTTCTCTCGATCAGAGTTCGGGCCATTAATGTTGCCCCTGTGCGAAATTAGTATCACTTCTTTACCACGTATGCTGAGGGACAAATATAGTTTAGTGATTTTATCTCAACATCCTTATCGTTGAAAAAGCAGTCTACCGCATTGGCCTCAGACCATTTATGGAAAGCATATTCATCAAAAACTACAATACCTCCCTTAACGACTCGGGGCCATAAAGCCTCCAAAGCTGCATAGGTTGGGTCCTGAACATCAAGGTCGATGTACAAGAGTGATATCCTAGCCCCAGGACGCTCTGTGACGTATTCTCCGGCAGTTTTACATATGTCGCCGCTTACCAGCTCGTATTCATGCTCTTCGAAGCCACAGGAGGCTATAAACGCGTCGAACTTATCTCTGTGGTTATTTGCGTGAGCGTAGTCTCTCTTGTCAAATAGGGTCTTCATGGCTTCAGCATCCTGCCCCGACAAAGACTCAACTAGTTTATCAGAATCAAAAAAATCAAAACCTATTACCTTTTTTCCACTATTAGGACACAAAAATCTTTTTAATTTTAAAAAGGTAAGAAGGCCGGTACCCTTAAAGACTCCACACTCCACTATATCACCTGGGAGGTCCTTAACTTGATTAACCAACAGTGTTCTAGCCAGTAGCTTTCCAAACACCTTGGTATCTGAGCTGAGCATGAATCCATTAAAGCTATCAAATAGCTTTTGTGTTGTGTCGATAATTTCTAATTCTTTTAGTTTCATTTATTTACCGTGAAATTTGTTGAAGTAGTCTAGATCCTCTGGGGTTCCAATTCCCCACATGCCCTGTTCCATATGGAACGTTTTAATTTTCTTTCCATCCTCAATGGCTTGATTGAACACAGGGCACACATAAAATTCGTTATTAACACGAATGTTCTTCTCAATCATATCCTCGGCATACTTTACATAATCTGAGCCCTTGCGCCAATAGTAAATTCCGGTAGTTGCTATGTTACTGATAGGCTTCTTTTCAGCTACTTCCGAGACAAACCCGTCAGCGTTTAATTTAGCAAAACTCCACTTTGGGTGCGTAGCTGTAAAGGTAAGCATGCCTCCGTCAATTTCATCTGCTTCCATAGAGTACATAAACTCATTACTATCCCAATCTAAAAATTGATCTGAGTTGGCGTAGACCAGAGGTTCGTCGTTGTTAATAAATTCCTTTGCCAACAACGTGGTACATGCAGCGCCCTCTGTCATTCCGTCGACCTGCACAACTTCACACCCCGGAGAGATGAGGCCAAGAAGATGACGAAGATTGTATCTTTCGTAGTGTTCCTTCTGGACAACAAAGATATGTTTCGCATCAATGTTGAGGTTTTCAACCACCAATTGAATCATCGGCTTTCCTCTGACTTCTATGAGGGGTTTTGGAAATGTATAGCCGGCCTTCTGAAATCTGGACCCTGCTCCAGCCATTGGTATAAGAACGTTCATTTTGCCTCCTTGCCACTTGGGCCTAATTTTATCTTGCGCTTCTGCTTTGTCGATCGTTGCTTTGATCTTATCATAACAGACGTCTTCACTGTTTTTAACAGCACATAAATGAGCGCCGCTGCAGAGTGCGGCTTTTCTTCCGTGATGCGAGTCTTCCACTACTACAGTCTCGCTTGGATCTACATCAGCTTTCAACATGCATCTCATGTAAATTTCAGCACTAGGCTTAGGCTTATTTACATCCTGATTGGTATAAAGAAAATCAATGTGCTCTAATAGTCCTTTGCGAATCAGTTGTAATTTAGCAGTATCGCGAATTGAGTTTGTCGCACATGCTACTTTATATCCCTCGTTCTTTAATCGTTGTAGGATTGATTTCATTCTTCTATCAACGCCAAACTGGTCGATTATTTCCATGGTTTTACTCTGCTTAAGTTTCCATATGGCGTTGTGAAGCTCTTCTGGTAGTCCTTTCGACTCGGTTAGCATCCGGAGCTTCTTAGACGTTGAAAGTCCGTCATAAGTTGACAAATGCTCAGACCTATCAATAACATATTTCTCGTCAACATCTGCTAGGGCTCCGTTTAATGCTTCATAATGAAGTTCCCGAGCATCAACTAAGACTCCATCTAAATCAAATACTATTAATTTTATCATTTCTAAATCTTTCTTTTCTTTAATATTTTTCGTAAAGATATTCTGCGAGCAAGAAATCAAACTCTGTATCTACATCGACCGCTTCGATTTCGTCTAACATATAGGCGTGAAAATTATTTCCTAGAATGTTTTTGTTCTCTATCATTAGTTCTCGTGGTAAAACATTTGCCGCAAAATTTAATGCGTATACGTCAGGGAGGTCCTGAGATCTTGGATGCCTCTTGGGATCATAATTTAAAGCTTTGTCTCCCAGCCACAGATACTCCTGAACCCGATGTGCAGTTACAACCGAATCTATTGAGGTGTCGTTCTTATATATGTCAATGCAGGCTTGAATTGTTTCATCTCGCACAAGAGGGCTTGTTACTGGTGTCCAAAGAATATCTTTGCAACTTAAAGATGAAGCAAGGTGAACATATACGTCTCCCATAGGTACAGTATCGGTTGCATAGTATGGGTCACGGACCATTGTTGTGGCACCTAATTTTTCAGCAATGTTAAGCATCTCATTGTCATCAGATGTCACAACAACATTATTGACGTCCTTTAGTCGAAGAGCTTGCTCAATTTTCAACTCCAACATACTAGAGCCACCAAACGAACGAACATTTTTGCGCGGCACTCTTTTAGAACCACCTCGGACGGCTATAAGCACTGTTATGTCAATATCACGAGTCATTAATATTGCCCTCCATTAATATCAAGCACCGCTCCTGTTATGTAGCTGGCGTCCTCAGAACATAGAAACAATATTGGCATCGCTTGTTCTCGCGCGTCGGCTATTCGACCTATAGGGATATTTTCTTCTAAAGACTTCATCTGGTCTGTTGTCATAGATTTTTGCAACATTTCTGTTCTTGTTTGGCCTGGGCAAACGCAATTTACTAAGATATTATATTTCGCTACCTCATGGGACAGCTGTCTAGTTAAACCGATAATGCCGGCCTTGCTTGCTGTATAATGTACGCCAGACACCGCGCTTTTATGACGCCCGGCAATAGAAGAAACATTCACAATTCTACCAAATTTAGATGTTCTCATTATAGCAACTGCTAAACGGGACGCAATAAAAAATGATTTTAAATTTGTATCCAATACTCGATCCCATTCAAGAACGTCGATGTTTTCTATGGGTTCACACAAATTTGTGCCAGCTACATTAATCAAAAAATCAATGCCTGTCTTTAGCTGATCAAATGCTGATTTAAGTTGCAATTCGTCGCCCACATCACATTCGATATGATTAATACCCTGGAAATTAGGATTTGTACGGCTAGCACAATAAACAATAGCATTGGCTTTTAGAAACTCCTTGCAAACCTGCAGGCCTATTCCGCGGGATCCGCCAAGTACCAGTACTACTTTATTTTTAAAGTCATAGTTTGACTCACTTTTGCTCGTAGATATGATCGACATTTTTAATCATTTCGGAGCTTCTCACCCGGCTTTGTTGGGTGAACATCGATATCCCCCTGTTTGTCAACATCTAGCCAAGTGTCGCCGGGTCTCCAGCCAACTATGTTTTTATCATGAAGTTCAATATTTTTTTCAAAACCGTAATATTGTACAAAACTTGGCACTTTTGGTGGTGTAGGTGGGTTGTCAATAAAGTCCTGAGTCCAATTAACGAGCCATCCGTTATATGAGGGCTGCGACTTCCACGTATCTTTCCACTTCCAGTAAAATACCTGTGTTGTATGGTACCAAGCTTCATCCCAAAGTTCATTAGACTTTATCTCTTTCCAATCAGCATTGCCGCCTTGATACTCAGGTGTATCAAGTGGTAACGCATCATGATGATTCAAAAGCCTTCTATGGACAAAATCACCGATCATTGATTTTTCTTTGTTATATATTAAAGCTCGAATGTAATAATCTGCCTCTTTGTTTCCAGGGGTGAGGTATCGTTCATCCCACATACCAATTTTTTTGACTGCTTCGGGTCGATAGCTAACAATATTGTCTCCCAATTGTCCAGTGACAAAGGTATATTTTTGATGAAGCTTAAGAATGTTTGTTGCCCAGTTGGGAGATAAAACAATGTCGTTCTGCATCGTGACAACAATTTTGGCGTCCGGGTTATTTAGATCTTTGAAGCCATGCAAAAGAGCCTCATTCCAATTTCTAGCAAGATTACCAGTATCATTATCCGTTCGCGTGTTATTGTGAATAACGTTTACTTTATTCACGAATTCGTCTTCTAAGAAAAACTCAGAGTGATTATTGATAATATTCACCTCTGTATTGGGTATCGAATTGAAATCTGTCTTGTTAAACAAAATATCTAGAGTTTTGTTCAAAATCTTGGTTCTACGATACGTCACAATATATATCTTCATATTTTTCATTTTAAAGATTCCTCTATCAGGCGACATCCATGTACTACATCTTCACTTGTGATAGCAAGGTTCGGACGTAAACGGATTGATTTTTTTCCGGTGGAATTACAAATCATACCCTTATTATACAGTTTTTTCATAAATTCATTACGCGTATCTGTGTCTTTAAGGTCAAAACCAATTATTAAACCCTTAGAACGTAGCCCACTAATCGCGGGAATTTGAGACAATCTCTCAATGATTTCATCGCTACGCTCTTGAACATTTTTTAGGATACCGTATTCTTCATACGCCTGAATAACATACTTGGACCGAATCATGTCTAATGTGTCTGAGTTCCAAGTCACCTCAAGTCGATCGACATGTTCGCGATCAAATATGCCATTGTATTTTTCCACTGTCATAAAGCCAGAAACTTGCGCCTTCTTACCAAACAACACCATATCCGGAACAATACCAAGGTGCTCAAAGTACCACAGCTTTCCAGTGCTACCAAAACCAACTTGTATCTCGTCAAAAATTAAAGGCACTTCGTAAGTGTCACACAACTCTCTTACTTTTGCAAAGAACTTTGCGTCATGATGAATATCACCAGCAGTGCATTGAATCGGTTCTACCATCAAACAAGTAACTGGCTTGTCTTTATTTGACAAGTGTTGTTCTACCAATTTAAGGTCATAGTCGCATTTAGTAGAGAACATTTCTGGTAGGCCGGCTAGGCGTTTCTTAGACGAATAAAATCTATCTGTGATGAAGCCCCCGTAACTGTTGACTCCATGGAAGCTGTTTTTAAAAGACAGAATATTAAGAGGCTGATAGTTGCTGTGATGTAAGCAAGTCTTAATTGCAGCTTCTACCGCTAGGGCTCCAGTTGAACAATAATGAAAGTTAGTGAATGGGCCCCGGCTGCAGTATTCGGAAAAAACTTTATCAAACTCTTCGGTCTCTTTAGAAACAAACTCACAATTTGTAACTTTTATATGTGCGCATCGACTAACCTCATTGAGAAAGTCAGAGTTACGAAACACTTCATGATTGTAACCCAAAGGCAGAGAGGCATACATGCCAAAAAAATCTAAATAGGAGCGATTCGTATTGTCATCGTAAAGGTACGAACCTGCGCTTTTTTGAAAATTTAGCTTTATATTGAATATGCTCCCTCTGGCCACATTATTCATTTATGTGATCCCCTTGAGGATAAGAGTGAACAACGTCGTCGCGACTTACAGCGAGTCGTGTAGCTTGTACATCGCCGCGGGCAGTAATCTTGTGTATAACGCCCTTGGGGATAAAAACAAAATCGTTCTTTTTAACAACATAAGTCTTTCCGTCAATTTCCCAGTCCCATTCGCCCTCAACTATAAACCACCATTCGTTCCAGTCAGGATGGTAATGCCTGCGATTGCCCTCACCGGGCATCTGAGAAATCAGCGTAGCGCTGTTATTCTCGCTGTTAATTACCCTGTGGCACCAGCTTTCTTGTTTACTGTTGTTCGCCAGGATATCCTCTAGGTTTACGATCATTTGGTTAGATAAATTATAACTCGATTGCGCTACTCCATCCTTTGACAGAATAGTAGGAACATCGACTTCAGAATGCTCTTCACCATAATACTTCACAGCAAACTGCTTTTCTTTTGTCATGCTTCGGGCAACACTCTCGGCCAATTGGAATTCTTCTTCATTATCGATGTCAATGGTAGAATATCCTTTGAGAGTAAAGTACCCTATTTTACCATCGCCGCCATGATAGCCCGCACCGTATTTCTTCATGTTTTCAAGATAATTGGTTTTTCGCCACCCCATGAGGGAACAGCCATATGCCTTAATGGGTTCCAAAGTTTGTGAAGGTGGGGTTTCCTTCTTCTGATCGAAGTTAATAGGTTGACCCTCATAGACAGCTTCAATCCTTACATCTACCATCGATATTAGGGTGTCATAACCGTTGTAAACAAAAGTTTGAACAAACTCTTTAATTTCTTCTGATGTAATAAATGGAGAAGTCGGGAGAACCTGAATAACAACATCGCCCCCTACGTTCTTGAAGAAGTCTTCTGTCCACATATCATTGCTGGCAGAGTCAGTTGAGAACTTTTCTGGCCTCTGATAAAAATTAACATTGGAAGACACTGCTATCTTTTTAATAATTTCAGACTCTGAGTTTATCCAGATCTCATCGAAACAGTTTGCTTCTTTTACAGCATCAATGGCGTATTGAATTAAGGGCTTACCGTTCAATAGCCTGATGTTCTTTTTTGGGATTCTTTTACTGCCCATCCTGGCTGGGATCATGGCGATTATTTTTGACATTTCTTTTCCTTCTATTACTGAGTTGTGTGATAAATCTTAGGCAGTGTTTTAAACTTATTAATTCTTTCGGCAATTGCATCCGAATGTAACGTTTCTCTAACTTCATCACCTAAGACAAACCTAGGATCTGAATCAAGGACATTTCTGCAATGCATAATCTGCGACATCTGGTCATGCAACAACATATCCGGACCCAAATAAGTACCATCGGGCCCTTGGGCTTTTATGTAAGCAGGATTGTATTTGTCTGCTATGTTATTGACGACACCAAAATTGTAGAAATTAACTCCGAACACTGCCAATTCCTTGAGAGGGCACGCCAAGAGCATATTCATGGCACCATACCCAGAATTAAAGTTTCCAGAATAATGTGTGTAGTGGCCTGGGCCCACCATCTCGATATGTGGCTTGGCGTATACCTCCCAATAAAGCGCCCATCGCTCCCAAGAATCATCTTCGTTTTGCAAGTGTGCCAAAGGGACACCATACTTCTTTAAGTAATCGTTGTACTCTTTAACTACCGAATACCACTGGTTAGTGCCAGGGTGCGGATATTCTCTTGCCACTGTATCATTACAAATGATGAACTTAGGATAGTCCTCTTTGCGAATTCTATCCAAGAAGGAGGCAACCTTTCCACTATATGATGAGTTTAAACAACTCTGCACAATATCTGTACGGCTGCCGAAGTCTTCGCTGTCCCAAATTTCGGGTTGGATTCTTACCACCACATCATAGCTATCTATAAGCTTGCCCTTTTTTTGTCCACACAAGTAGGGCGCTGGACCGACAAAAGCAACTCTTTTGTCTCTAAGGTATTCTTGAAGATCCGGGTTTGTTTGTGCGTTATTTATGAAGAGAGCACTATTGTCTTTCATTGTTTGAAAAATTTCCACACATTCGTTCATATTGATATTTCGCCGGTGTTCAAGCTCTGTATTAATCGTTTCTACAATCTGCCCCCAGGGGTTGTTTTTTGTCCTGAGTCGCTCAAACGTAACCTCGCGACGGAGGATGGTCTCTATTTCCCCAACAAAGTCAGGTTCCAATACCTCAAACTGTTGATGAATCCCGTAATTTTTATTGATGAAGAATTCGTGTCCTAAATCAAAAAAGTTAGAAATCTTCTCCTTGTCATAATAATTGACATCAGGAGGTGAAGCCACTGGCGTCAGGGACTGTTTCCTCATAAGCGATACGAATATATTCTTAATAAACAAGCTATCATCGAGTTGGCGTTGAGAAGCTGAATTTAGTTCAAGAAGTCTCATTTTCTTAAAGGAATCCCTGATCCACTTCCACATCTCATCCATCTTGTATTTTGAATACCCTCCGTCTTTATTGTAAATTGCGTCAGGGTCACTAACCGCATTGTCATACAGCATTTTATGGCTGCAGACCACATTTTTCAAGAAGGGGATTTCTTGGATGTTAAACATGTGACAAGCGTCAATGTTCACTGAAAAATCTGTGCAGAGTGGAAAAAACCAGTCCATTAACGAATGATGGACCACCTTTAAGCCAAAATGTGTAAACGGGATACAGGAATAATCTCTACTGTTAAGGTACTCTATGTCTGTAGCATATGGTGTTTGCAAGTTATTCCCGGGGTAGTATGTCAAAACAGCCGGGTTTAACTCCAGATCTTCTAGTATTTGATCTAAAACCCCCAGCGATCGCTGCGGTCGAAAGTGATAATCGTAATCAACGAAAGCGTAATAATCATAGTCTTTTGGCACCAATAAGGCCAAAAGGTCTCTTGTTTCAGACCATGTAGTTCCGGGACAATATTGAAGAGCGTCGGGATGCTCCGCATCATGTGTAACAAAATAAAAATCACAATCAGCCTTGTCTTTAAAGAACTCAACATGATCAGGGTTTGGGTTTTCGGGTGTAACTTGCAGTACGCATAACCGTTTTGTCATCAAAGTAATCCTTCGGCAATCTTTGTTAGATCAACCGTTCTATACCACTCATTATACCAAGATATCGTAATATTTAAACCTTCTTTCAAGGTAATTGTCGGCTGAAATGCTATAGCATCTTCTAACTTTTTTGTATCCGGGCAGCGGCGCTGGACCGAACCAGCCGGTGCATTTTCGATGTCAAACTTATCCCCAAGATCATACCATTCTGTAATTATTTTGGCAACTTCAAGAATTTCAACCTCTTCTTCGGAATTGCCGATGTGATACACTCCAGCTGAGGCATCAGACATCGCTAGTGATAGCGTGGCTCTTGTAGCATCATCAATATAGCAAAAGGCCCTAGTCTGGTCGGCACCATAGATTTTAAAGGGAATCTCACCCTCCATTGCTCTTCGGATAAACTGAGGCATTACGTGCTTGGTGCCCATTCGGGGGCCATAAATGTTGTGATAACGGATAATCTGATAATCGATACCATACTGCTCCGCAAAACTGTTTATGAGAATCTCACAAGCGAGCTTACTTCCTCCATAGGAAAATCGAGGATTTACAACATCCTCAATAGTGCATGCTACATTTTCGCTCGTTGGTATTTGCGTGGGATCTCTATTAATTGTTCCAGCATAAACTTCAGAAGAAGAAGAAAAAACAAACTTTACTTCACTGTCTCTAAAGTGTTCCAACAAAAGCATTGTGCTAGTGATTGCAACATCCATAACTGTGTATGGAATTTTGTAGAAGTTTTCTGTTCCATTGATCGCGGCGAGGTGGAACACAATATCATAATCGGTCTCCAGTTGCTGGATGTCTTCCTTTTGCGTAAGATCAAGTTGAAGAAATTCCACCCCACTATTTTCTATCAGATCATCAACAAATCTATCCTGCTTTCCGCGGGCATTGTTATCGCAGATATGAACTACATGGCCCTCGGATGCAGCGTGTTGTGCCAAGTGAGCACCGATAAAACCGGTGCCGCCGGTAATGAGGATTTTCACTGTTTTCTCATTCCATCGTAAACTGTTACACGATATTTATCATTTTCATCCAGAAGCATTTGAAAAAAATCTATATCTAGTGAAGCTTCTCGGGCTAAAGTGGCTATAGCTGACGTGTCTTTGGGGAGACATACCCCACCAAATCCTCTAAAATTATCATTACATTGCAGGTATGCATCAGTGATATGATTTCTATTTACTAGGGCATTCTTTATTCTAGTGTAGTCGGCCCCAAGGTGCTTTGATACTTCATAAAAACTATTTGCCAATGTAATCAAAGTAGCATTATATATGTTGTTGTAATATTTAACCAACTCTGCTTCTACCGGAGTCAATTGGACAACCTTTGCCGGATAGTGTCCGTGTGCCCTTTTTACCAAGCTAAAGACTTCCGGATTTTCAGTACCTATAACGCAAAGGTCGTGGTTTTCAATAAAGTCGCTAACAGCGCACCTTTCTCTTAAAAATTCCGGAACAAAACATATTGTAAGATCTGAGAACTTTTCACTTAGTCTTTGCGTCGTCCCAGGCTCAACTGTTGACTTGATTGCCACAACTCCATCATATTTCTTTTCCGATAGATTCTTCAAGCTGAGTTCGACAATTGTTGTGTCACACTTCCCATTGTCATCTGGAGGAGTTGGCACGCATACAAAACACACTTCTGTATCTATCACGTCCCTCAAATCACTATCAGTGTGCTTTGGATCATAAAAACTCATTGTGTGGCCCAGTTCCCTAAAGCCAGTTTCTACCGCTGATCCTACTACCCCTAATCCTAGAATTCCTATTTTCATTTGTTAAATACTCCCATTTTTCGAAGGTCAGGCCAATCGTCCAATGTCCATTGGCGTGGCTCAGATGCGATTGCCTCCGGTAACTTTTCTAAACCCTTAGCAGCCGTTTCTGGCGTCATGTAATAATGATACCCCATTGTTGTAATATTCTGTGTTGCCCAAGGAACATCAGGCACTCGCCCGTCATAGGACATCTTTTTAAGTTCTTCTGCTGCAACGGGATCATCGCACAGAATAACACCGCCGCGGCCTAGGCTTAAGTGCTTTCGGAATTGAAAGCTCACACACATAAAAGTGCCGGGGATGTACGAATCCCTTTTCCACAACACCGCAGCATCAATGATGTTGGTGCCGCCCAAATAATAATAGTCAAGCCAGTCTTCCTCACGCCATTCTAGTTCAATGCCAATTTTCTTAGAGAGCAGCGGAACCGAAATATATGTCTGCACAGGTACACTAAACTTTGTTATCTTCTGGTGTCGCAGGCACAACTCTAGACCGTGAGTGCAACAATCTATAGCTACTGCATGAGGGGCACCGAAGAATGATGCAATTTCATTCTCAAATTGCTTAACGGCTTCAAAACTCATTTTGAACACTCCACGTTCAGGCTCATTAGCACTCCATTATCTTTGTCCATATGGGGCAGATATGCCTGAGAGTGGTCGTCAAACTCCGCATGCTCAGTGTTTCGCCAATCCCATGGGCGACACTCTTTAAATCCTGCTGTTTTAAGAACCGTTTCGAGTGAGACATAATCGTAAACCGTCTTATGGTAAATGGTCGCTGTACCCATTGGCATCTTTCCGTATAAAAGTCCAACAAAGTAATTCAGACCATAAGTACCATCGGCATATAACTTAGCTATCTCCGCAAAGTTAGGGACAGCAACTCGCAAGACACCTCCCGGCTTAAGAACGCGGTACCACTCAGCTAGCAGCCCCGGTACTTCAGCGCGATCAAAATACTCCACAACATGTGAGGCGTAAATAAGGTCCACGCTGTTATCAGCGTAACCAGATAGATTGGTTATAGACTCCGAGTCAAGATGTTCATAATCGCCGGAATCAATATGGTGCCACCCTTCACCAAAGTCTCTCCAGCCGCAACCCATATTTATTTTAATCATCGCTCATAAACTCCTTATCAAGTTTTTGTCCATAGTAGGGCCCAGATTTAAATTCCAGCACCAAAGTATCATCTTCCATGATCTCATATGTATGACCTCCATAAAGAGTTATTGACAAGTCTCCCTCTTCTAAGAGCACATCAGTTAGATGTGTGAAATCTTCATCATATAACTTGGCCTTAACAGCACCACGGACAACATACCATGACTCCTGTGCGATCGAAGTATTGGGAACCTCTTTAGGAATATGCTTATGCGCTCGGAACTTTTTCCCTGAATCATGCTTCATAATCGCCAACTGCAGATATTCTTCATCCGGAACGATATCAGCTCTAGTTCCCTCAAAAAGAGATGTTTTATAAATAACATGTAGAAGCTTATCGGGATCTTTATTAGAGTATATATTCATATGTGGGGTTTCAAATTTAACCATCTTATTTCCTAAGTGCCTCTTCTAGTGACATTTTCTTAAAGCACCTGAGTGTGCTTATGGGACTGCAGTTTATCACTTCCACGCCTGCATGAGCGGCCCTATAAGCAAACATGTTCCATGTTGGCTTGTGGAAATCCTGGCCGCGTGGAACATTATACTCATCGCCGGCTTGCTGGTAGTCATTAAACCAATAGTTGGGATTTTCCTTGGGTGTCTCTTTCATTCGAAGGCCAGCGCCGTCGCGCTCGGAGCCATCTACAAACTCAACATAATTACAATCCACACCTAGGAGTATTATTTTATTATATCCCATGCACACAGCTGCAGACGAAGCATTCGCTCCAGAATTTCCATTATCGTGAAATGATGAAAAATCACTCAGTGAATTGTTCCACTTGTCCGTGGTTCCATACTCCTGAAGGTCTACAAATTGGAATGATTCTCTATCGCTCAGGTTCCGAATGTAAAAACACTTTTTAATAGGACTGTTCTCAATTAGGTTAATAAAGTTATCCTTGTGATTATCTGTGACACGGTAGTCAAAACATCCGTGGTATGTTGGGTACCAATTGAGTCTTTCATACGCTCGGTATGCCGAGTTCAATCCAAATGTATCATAGCCCTCTAGATCGGCAAAATCCACATCAGCTAGCGAAGGCCCATTGCCCATTAAAATAATTGTTTTATCACTCATATGTACTCCAAAAATCAACCATCTGACTTGCGATGTGTGTAATAATTTTTTCAGGTGTCTTAAACCACTTCTCATCTTTATGTTGAACGTTGTTGTTCAGCTTCAGATCACACCCTAAAATTTTTGCTTCCATAACTATTCTTGGGCATGTATCGCCCCCCAATGGTCGGAATATGAGTCCTTTTGAAGTGGAGAGCTTAATGAGCATCTCATGATACGGCAAGCCATTAACTACTTCATAATTAAGATTGTTAGTTTTAGCAAAATTGATGCTGTCTTCAGTGCCCTTAATCCAAGAATTAGATCCTAAAATTAGATATTTATCATCCTTAGGGTTATCCTTGATGGACGTCATAAATCTAAGATTTCCTTCATTAAACACTGAATTTAAGACACTTGTTTTTTCTGCCTTTAGTAGAGTTAACTTGTCTAGATAAAGTTGTCTTTGAACCTCAGACATAAACCAAATATGATTAGCATATCCATAAAATGCCTTATTAATCTTCCCAGCAGAAGAAATATGACAATCACACTCTTTTCCTGTTGCAGCTAAATGCTTCTCCGGGGATCTATAAATGCAATACTTGTAATCATACTCAATAATTGAGTAGTTTACGTTTTTGCATAGCAATATTTTCATTTTATCTTCAAGTGAAGAAAAATTACACACGACCCAATTAGAGTCCTTGTTATCAAATATGTCTTGTTCTGTTAGGTTACGGCAGTATTTTTTTTCTATTTCTACCCCTTCTGGGGCATATGAAACAATCGCATCAGTCGTAAGTTCGGCGCCGCCAGGATAATCTTTCGAGTACACATCTGCCAGAAATATTACTTTCTTCATAGCAGATCTGCCAAAAGTGAATCTATCTCTTCTTCCATGGCTTTCTGCCCTTCTTCATCCACAATGCAATTAATAAACTCTCTGTACTTTGCCTCGGCTGTAAAGTTAGTTAGTATATGCTTTTGTAGTGTCTCGGCTTGTTGACGATAATGCTGTTCCTTCTCTAGGCACTCTTTTAGAGCACGCTTAAAAGATGCCTCTTTCGCATATGCCCATTTAGAATCCGCTTGTATGACTCCATCCCAAACGGCAAACTTTTGAACGTCCTTAATATCGTAATCGACTTTTACAATTCTAGGCACCTTTTTGCCTTTTTTATTCTTTTTACAAATAAAATCCATCTGCCCAGACCAAGTAATTGTGATTAGGGGCAGTCCACAACTAGCTGCTTCAAACAATGGCAGTCCGTATCCTTCACCATGAGCAATATTAATTAATGCTTTCATAGAAGGGTGCTTGTACAACCACGCTAGATTGCCCTCTGATAGCTCGCCGTGGATTAGGTATATCGAACACTTGCGCTCAACTCCTAGGCCATCCAAGAGCGTCTGAAGCCTCTTCTGTGTTATCTCTCTATCGATAACAGAATCAGATGCTGTATTAGCTTTTACGATCAAGCCAACATCCTCATCATCTTTGAATGTTTCAACAAACCATTTGATAGTATTTTCAAAGTTCTTTCGAGGGCCCCATTGCGAGATGGCTAAGAAATTCTTACTTGTTTTTAAATCTATCTCAATTGCTTCTGGCTCAAAATCTCTTACACAATAGTTAACCGTTTCTACTGGAACTTGAACTCCCCAGTTAGGGACGGCGTTGCCATTCTGGTCCTTGAGGGTGTACTTTGTTTGCTCAAACACTTTTTTAGAATGATCAGATACAACAATAACCTTATCGACACTATCGTTGCACTTCTGAATCCATTGTGGCGAAACTTTGGTGGTTTCGATACCTGCTGTGTATCCAATATTGAGCGGTGCAATTTTCTCAAACTCATTAGGAATAGTAACCTGAAGAGATATATCGAAATTTGGTTGATTTGATTGAATATATGTTTGAGTCTTGATAAGAAGATCGTGAATATAATTTGTTTCTTCACTCATGTCAGATAGGTGGCCTGTACGGCCCCATGGAATGTTGACAGCATATATCTCTAATAGATCTGTGCGGGAGCGCAGGGCTCTAAGAGCAAATCTAGCTTGCTCGCCATATCCTGATCTGGACAATAGTGGTCCCTTGATTACAATTTTTTTCTTTAACATTAAAATACCTTTGCCTCGTATGGGAGATAACCCTTTCGATCTTCCCAAGATCCCTTTTCATTATATACTGAAGTAAGCAGCTCGTCCCACGACTCTATAAACTTGTCAAAGTTAAATCTATCTTGGGTCCAATCTCTTCCCGTCGCCCCCAAAGCCATTCTCTCTTCCGGGGACATTTCATATATTTTTGTTAGCGCTGCAATAAAGTCCTCTTTGCTAATGCGATCTTCATAAATGTATGGAACCTGTTGAGATCCAATTATCGCCTTTGAAGATGGCTCTATCCCTACACCAAACCAATTTTCTCCATCTGTCACCTGATCTTGCAGGCCACCAGTCATATTAACAATTATGGGAGTACCACTTGATAGCGATTCCAGTGTGGACAGGCCAAACCCTTCAGCGTCTGATATACAAACTGTCACGTCTGCCATGTTGTACATTGCGGCTAACGCCTGTGAATCAACCTTTTCTCTTGAAAATAATACTTCACCATTTACTAGACCAAGCTCATGTATAATGGCTTCTAAATCTTGTCCATGAACATCCTTGACGTCTGTGTGCATTATCAAACAAGCCTTGTCGTGACCCACTCGATCTAAAAATTCCTTGAACCACCAAATTAGTGTTCCTGACTGCTTACGCCGAGCGTTGCGACTGTTCCAGAAAACAACAAATTTGTCATCTAGATTCTTCGATATTCTAAACGCCTTTACTTCTGTCAAGTCTAGCGGTTTGAAGATATCTCCATCAACAGCATGTGGAACATATGAAGAATCAACCTCTGGTGCAACTGTCTTAACAATATCGTGTGTAAGCCTAGAGATACAGGCGATATGGTCATTAGCAAGATAGAACTTACGGTTGAAACTTGGGTATGGATAATTGTCCCATACATGATAATAAACCATCGGTACGTTAACTCTGACTTCATTATCGATAGACCAAAGCCACTCGTAAAAACGAGGATCTGTCATAAACCAAAGTATGTCTGGCTTTTGTTGGCGAATCATCGCTCGAACATGGTCCTGGGTACCATACCCATCTACTGGCCAAATAATCCAGTCATCTCCCCATTCCTCTGTCCTCATGGGATCATGATTAGCGTGCTTCATAGCTCCCCCAAAAGAAACAAACTGATACTTACCAGTTTTCAACATTCCTTCGATTACATATCTTGTTTGGGTTCCGACACCACTCGGAGACAGCGGGTGGTCGCTGATGGTGAAAATCTTAATTTTATCTGACATTTAAGTTCCTATCTGCAGTGTTCAGTGTTGCGCAACGAACAAGGATAAGGCTTGTGGCAATTAAGTCTGTTCTTAATCGTGAAACCTTTTTGGATATTGTATATTGCTTGGTATAAAAGTTTAAGAGCGTTCTCAGTTTTTCTAGGGCCGCTCGTTACCCTAAATATCTCTACTCTATTCTTTTTGGCAGTTCTTTTTAGCAAAGCAAAGTGAGTTTCCACATCTTTGGGATCTAGATTGTGCTTCTGACAGAAGAAGTGCTTGTATAAGGTTAACTGATAAGTAACCATCTTTTCAGCCTTTTTACGTGAATCCCAGCCCCACGAACAGGTCTTCCAATCAAAGATATGATATTTGTTGCCTACCTTAACGACAGCATCAACAAAACCTTTAAAATTATATCCAAAGTTTTCTATTTCTTCATACAGAAGTTCTTCGGAGGAATAGACTTCGTAGTCTCCAAAGTAATCACCCAGAGCGTCTTCAACTTCCGCCAAGACCTCTGGTCCTGCTGTCCGCATTTGCTCAACGTTCTTCTGATTTACTTCGATATTTTTTTCCGCAAGTTTTTCTAGTTCCTTGTCAAAACCG
>Ga0209645_1000164_pt1 | contig 34568 bp, 49 predicted proteins | sample ETNvirenome_6_30_FD_184070 | JGI IMG/M metagenome (GOLD analysis project Ga0209645, IMG submission 184070) | Marine viral communities from the Pacific Ocean - ETNP_6_30 (SPAdes) (version 2) | ecosystem: Environmental > Aquatic > Marine > Oceanic | place: Pacific Ocean | collected 2013-06-19
AATTGTCAGTTATTCCGAGCGAAGTTGATCGTGTAAAAGTTCTTCTTGAGCAGGCAGCGCCTTTGGCTGGACAGTACTACCGGCTTCGTATTCCCATTACGGCATCAGCTGATTCAGGTAGTAACTGGGCGGCTACACACTAATTGTTCGCCGTAAACCAGTAATTTCATTTACTATAAAGTTATGAAACGCTGGTTTGCCCGATACAAACAGTGCCTCTCTTTGAACAAGTGGCCAGTGCTAACTCCTGCCGAGTTGAAAGATAACGAACAACGTTTATCAATTAAAAGGCTGTATAAGAATGATGTCTTTAACAAAAAGTGAAGTCAAACTTTTACTTACAGCACTTGAAAAATATGCAGAAAAACGCATCTTCGGCTCACCTGTAGAAGAAGCAACGTATAAAAAAGTCAAGGAAAAACTTACCCTTGCCTTACTTGACTTTGATTTCATCTAAGCAGAAAAACATGATTAAAATAACCCCTGAAACGTACGAAAAGATGAATGAGGAATTTCAAGAGGAAGGTACTCCTTTTTCAATCGTCGTTCCTACACAAGAAACAATTGATGAGTGGTTACAACAGACTAAATTGTTCGCTGCAAACCAGTAGCATTTGCTACATTTAATATATACGTTCATCCCTTCTTGGGACGCAAGTAAGCCAGAGGCTGAAGGAACGGGAAATTTCTAAACACTATGGAGGTTTCCAATGTCTAACATCGAAGTGCGTGCAATCGAAAAAGCACGTGATGATCTCAAGCGTGCTCAAAAAGAGTATCGTCGTGCAATGCTACGTGATACCCACTATCGCGGTGTATCAACTGTGATTTTCCCTGAAGAACCTCAGGAAGTTCACGGTACGTTTGTCTATCGTGGTATTAAGTACACCAAATAATTAAGTGTCCTCAGCATAACTGCTGAGGCCTTTTTTTATTTATTTATTGGTTAACATATTTGAAGCGGTAAGTATATATCGCTATTTATATTAGTTATCTATTTATCATGAAATCTGTTATCGCTGCCGGATTGCTCCTGGGCATGGCTCATGGCACTGCAATCGCTGGCCCTTTCGTAAATGTTGAATCTAACTCTGGTTATGTCGGCAGTGACTGGCAGGGATCTTCTCTGGAGACCCATGTCGGTTTTAGCAATGACTTGGGCGATGCTGCTTCCTGGTATGTCCAGGGTGGTCCCGCTTTTCTGTCTGCTTCCGGCGTAGATACTGAGACTGAAATTTCTGGCAAAGCAGGCGTTGGTGTTGATCTTACTGAAAAACTCAATGTCTATGGAGAAGTTTCGTTCTTAACCGAAGATCGTACTTTCGAAGAAGATCTTGGTTTTGGTCTCAAGCTTGGTGGTACTTATAGCTTCTGATAATTCACCTACATTATTACTCAGGGTCGGCTAATGCCGGCCCTTTTTTATTGTTTTTAACTTAGAATAATTCTGTTAAGTGATATACAAATAATGAAAAATTTGTTTTTAGGTTTACTATCTGCAGCTGCTTTATTTCCTGCTCCAGCTTTAAGTGATACTTACACTCCATACACAACATCAGCTCTGGGTTGCATGAAATTAGGAGAATGTATTGATGGGGTTTTCGAAGTATTTGCTGGGAAGCACTTAGAAGTTTTTGGTGATTTAAATTGGTCTGAACAGGAACGCACAGAGGCTAATGATCTCATTCAAGTTCTAGAAGATCTAAATGTCACTGTCTATATTGCTGAGCCTAAATACTTCCCCAGAAGTATGCTTGCAGTTTATTACACAGATATCAATACTATTTTCCTAAATGGAGATAGGGATTCTGTTCCGACTTCTATTCTTCAAAGTCTTAGGCATGAGGCTTGGCACACCGCACAGGATTGCATGGCAGGTACAGTCGAGAATACTTTTATGGCAGTCATCTTCCAAGATGATGAGATTCCTGAAAAGTACAAGCGAATTGCACAAATAAGGTATGGGCGCTTTCGAAGTACAGCTCGTGCAGTTCCTTGGGAGCAAGGGGCAATTTATGCAGGTGATACTCCTGGGCTTTCCCTGAAGACTCTCAAAATTTGCAAGCAAGGTCGAATGTGGGACACGATTGAACCTACACCTTTGACCAGAAAATGGTTGGTTAAAGAAGGTTATATAGATTAGTTATATACAATTAATAAAGGACTAAATATATGAATAGATGCGTAAAGCAGGTCAATTAATTGCAGAATATTTACGTGAAAAGAAGCTTTCTTCAAACAGAGAATCTCCCATTGGCATGGGTGCTTATGGGCGCGTTTATCCTTCTAATCTCGAAGGTTATGTGATTAAAGAAAAGCATCGTCCAGGTGAATGGACAAATTATCACGATAATAGTTATACAGATGAAGCAGGGTTACAGGCAGCTGCTGCTGAAATGGGCATAGCCCCTCAGGTCTCTTCTGTCGAAACATTCCGTGGTGGCATTGGTGATCGCATTGAAATGCAAGATATTCGTAAAAACTTTGAGATGCCCCCAGTTTCATCCCAATGGCCCACTGGTCAGAACGCTATACGTATTAACCAGCAGTTGGGTCAGTTAGCCCTCAAAGGAATTGACTTAGATGATCGTCACGCTGGTAATGTTGTCTATAACAAAATGACTGGAAGGCCGATGCAACTTGACTTTGGCCGTGCTTCTCGTGTCGAGGGTGAGATGCAAATTGATGCCTTAACTAGAGCCACAGCAGATGGATTTGCTGCTGCTGGGCTCAATGATGTTGCTGAGATCTTCAGAGATACCGTTTATGACCTCATGGCTGGTGGTGACTTTAAAGAAGCCATGGATGTCGCTAAGCAAGGCTTTAGTAGGCTTCAAAAAATTAAAGAGCCTATACTTTCTTAGTATTGTCTCGATAAATTCCTGATAAAGGATCAACCATTTCTGGGCGCAGTTCTTTCTCTCTTGCTTTCTGCGCACTCAGATCCATCATTCGCAGTTGCTGAATACCAATACCAGCACTTTGTCCGCCAGTCCCTGGTCTTTGAGTTGTTGTGTTGATTGGTGTATTGGCTTGATAAGCCATCTGCCCTTTATAAGCCTTTGCTCTTTTCAGTGCTAGCTGCTGCGCTCCGGCAGCTCCTGACTGATTAAAGTCACTGCGATCACGGTACGATAAACGACGTCTGTCAATTGGTGTATTTCTAAATGCAGACACTATTTTACATCAATACCTCTTTTATTCTACTCCAATTTCTCGTCGCACTTCTTTAACAGCATTTGCCAATGGTCCCATCAATGTCACCATCCGCTTAGGTACTTCGTTGTCAATCCGATCAATCGTTTTTTCAATTGTTTCTAGTCTTGCGGCAACAGCACTTGCATTCTTTTTGTACCTACGATCAGTCAAATAAAGACCGCTGCCACTCAGCAATACTGCTACTACAGGTCCAATAATAAATTCCATCTTATTAGATTACGCTTGCAAAAGTCTAGCGCAATTAAAACATAATCATGTCATCTCCATCGATGTCATCGTCTTCAAACTCAGTATCCATAATGTCTCCAGGCATTTCATCGTAAGCATTCTGCAATAGCTCTACAAACGTTTCTTCTGAAATAATCTCTGGAAGTCCACCTTGTAATTCATCTACTTTGAAAATAATGCCATTGGCAAGCAATGTCTGCTGGATGCCATTCTTTTGTTCCATTCGTGTTTTCAATAAACGAACCACAGTTTTTTCAAGTGCCGGCTTGCTCATTCGAGCTGTTTCATACCTAGCACGTTGTAAAGCGAACCTCTGTTCGATTGTCAATGTGTTTTTCATCTAATTCTTCCTCGATAAATCTTTTACATGAGATCCATTCTTCAATGAGTTCTTTGGCCGTTTCATTATAAAATGTTTGGCCTTGAAACCACTCTAACCAAGGTTCTGATCCTTTTGAGTGATTGCACTCAATGCATGCAGGAAGAAGATTGCTTCGTAAACTTGATCCGCCTCTGCTTCGTGGTTTTAGATGGTCTAGAGTTGTCGCTCGGTTGCAGCGACAATATGCACATAAGCCGCCCCAGCCGTATTTAATTGACTTGCGAAACTTACGCTTAGCTACCTGTTTAGACAGGCAGGAAAGATCAAACATTAGATCCTTCCAGTCTTCAGCGATACCCATAGAGTTGTTGTTAGCAACTGCCTACACTTTAACCATGTAACGAATCGTTTTATCCGTTTTCTATTCTTCAGGTAATAAAGCTTCTTTGACAGCCTTAACTGCTAGGTCATCTAATTTATTTTCGCTCTTCTCGGCGAGTGCTGTCAATAAGTCAACAATCATCTGTTTCACCTGACGTGACGTGACAAACTTCATCAAAATAGGAGTAATTAATGCAAGCATTTTTTTAGCCAAAAACTGCCTCTATTCTACCTATACTTTTTTATTCAAATCTCTTTGATTCTGTGCGGCTAGCATCTTTTCAATGTCCTCTTTTGTCAGAGTCCCTTTACCGTTTCCTTTTGTTGTCTGAATTCCAAATGTAGATAGTACCCCAGTAAAAATAGATGCCACAAATGTATTATCAAATTTTTGCTCAGGAATTCCGAGATACGCAGGTAGTTGAATGTAAGCCAATGTAAGGATTGCTCCACTCCAAACAAGAATACCCAGTCGAACAAATGTTGACAGAATTTCTAAACGTGATTCCTTGTCATTCTCGTGATTGTCCATGGTTTATAAAAGTTAGAATAGAACTGTCGGGCTTTTAAAAAAGATGAAGTATCTTCTTTTATTATTACTTATTCCTGCGCCTTCTCTTGCCCAGTCGGTTACTCCTAACTTCACTTCGGGAACAATGACTCAAACAGTCACAACCACTCAGACTGTGACAGAAGCTGTTGAGGTTGAACGATTCGGAAGTGAAATTAAAACCTGGAACGGAGATAATGTCAAAGCTGTTGACTCTGATGGTGCAGAAGTCAATATTATCTCGAATGGCACTGAATTCTTAGTTGTCGATACATCGTTACCATGGCAATTAGATATCGTAACCAGAGCAGCTGGTGTCGTCGAAACAGAAAGCATCGAGAGAACCATCGAAACAGAATCGACTACAAATACCTTATCTGTCTTTGCACAATAATTTTTTGTCCGCCAGCACTTGCTGAATCAACTAGTGTTGCTGCAAATCCACAGGCAGCGATAACGGGCTCAGTGGCTAATCAAGCGGTTCAAATCAATCAAGGGAGTTTAAGTACACAGTCGTTTGGTAATAATATTTTCTGCAATGGGCCTGTTGTGTCTATTACACCTTATGTAATGAGCACTGAAAGCTTCACTAGTAGTTACAGTAATACCAACAATTATGGTGCACAAATCAGCCTCTCAATGCCTTTAGATGGAGGTGCTGTCGAGCGCTGTAAACACTTAGCTCAAATTCAAATTGATAAAGGAAGATTAGATTATGAGCTTGTGAGAATTAAGGAGTGCATTAATATCTATGAAAAGGGGTTCATGATACATCCTTCCTCACCTTTTTACCCCGTTTGCTCCGACGTGATTCCTTTAGCCTCTCGCGTGCCCAAGTCGGAGCAGGCTCCTTCCCTCTAATACTGGCTAGTTTTTTCAATACAAATTTAATTGCTGGTTTGGCTACTTTAGTAACCTGCTCGAATGCTCTACCTGCAGCCATAGTTGCTCCTACAGAAACAACTGCTGCAGTTCCTGCGGTTGTTACTGCTGTTACTAATATCTCCTTTGGAGGAACTGGAACCTCAAAATTAGTAAATGGAACTTCAACTGTTTTCATCATTGATTCAGTCTGTTGAGGCTCCCATGGTGGAATACTTGGCATAGGTGTAATCATTCCGCCTATTTCATCTAGGAGTCCCTCTCGATTTATTCCTTTTGGTTCCTCAGATTCTTCTTCTTTTCCTTTTTTACTGCTTTCTGTTTCTTTTGTTTCTGCCAACGCTGGTACATCTTCTTTGTACACAGGTACTGTTTCCCACTTAGGCAGCAACGGTTCAGGCATGCCTAACGCTGGCCCTGGTATCTCAAACTTTGGCGCTAAAGGTATTGTTGGTGGTAAAGGTATTGGATCCATACCACACTAACTACAGTGGTTTTCTATATACTCTAACCAATATTATCTACTGTATTTATTTTGCAGTTTATAGGGAGATGCGTGGTCAGCGTGGTTTGTGAGGGCAGACAGTAAATGGATTATCATCAGCATTGCTCTTCTTTCGATAATTAATATATGGCTCGAACAACTGCCCTCACTTAACTATTTTCGCACAATCAATTATTGTGTGTGAAAACGAGTTTACTTAAGTAGTCATTTCACCAATTTAATTTGCGAGGCCATATCTTCTGCTAAAACGTCACCATAGCTTGCTGTCATGCCTTGAGGTTTATGTCCCACAATGGCCATAGCAATACTGTACTCAACACCTGCCTGCCGCATCCGAGTAATAAATGAATGGCGGATGCCATGAGCTGAAATGCCTGTATGTTTCTTTAGCTTCCGGCTAAAGTAATCACCTGCGTTTGCGTTTGTTGTAAATGGGAAGCGATCGATATATTTAAAAAACTCTGGATGTATTGGCACCTGCCGTTGCGTGTAGTTGTTCTTACACTTACGGATGTGATTGTGTTCAATATTGATATAGGGCACATCGGCATCGGTTACAAAATCTTCAGGCAACAAGCAGGCCACTTCACTAATCCTGAAACCGTGTAGCCAGACCGCCATGAACAGTGGATCGTCATGAAACCGCTGAAAGTGATCAAACTTTTTGTGAGGATATTTTTTGTAAGACTTATCTAATCCTTTGAGTAGCCCTTGCCATGGATTCCATTTGATGATTCCCATGTGGACCCCTCGGTTAAACATGCTGCCGATATAACCAAGTTGTGTGCGTATGTAGCCAGTGCTGTGATTACATTCGAGTAGTTCGCAGCGATGATCAATGGCAAAGTCTCGATCAATTTGATCGACCTCTACATTTTCAATATGCCTGGCGGCGTGTCGCCACCCGTATTGGGTCGAATCAGAAAGTCGTTTGAATGAAAGCGTTCGCTTAAGCAGGTTGGAAATGAGCATGGTTGGGATATAAGCATCATCAATGCGAATCTACCGTTGACAAAGCAACCGTGTGGGCATATCGTGTGAAATGGCCCATGCGGGTGTTGTGTAATGGTAAGACCACACTGATGGTGGCTTGCTGATTATACCTCAGCCCCTCGAATTTTCAACCCATTAAACAATTTTATCTGGCTCGCTGGCGGCAGGTTCTTCTGGAGTTTTTGTAGTAACTAAAGGCTCTAAATCATAGAACTGAACGATATAAACGACGACAGCAATTACTGCCATAACGAGCAGTACGATGCTCGCATACAGAATCTCAAGGTAGAGCATTACATCATTCCTTTCAGTCGGGTCAAACGCTCAGCTTGTTTTTTGTGCTTGCTCGATGCACCATGCAATTCATCAATAACGCTGTCCATTTCGTTTGACATTTCATCTGCATCTTTTCCTGTGTCAACAGGCAAATCAGGCGAGCACTCATCACGAATTGGTCCGCCATGAACCCAGGCATCGCAAGTTCTATCACCAGCGCATTTGAATTTAAACAGCTGACAATAACCAAGATTGCCATTCATAATCACTTGGGCTGGATCGGCAACCGTGTCACGTTCATTAATGCCTTTACCAATGCAGCACATGATCTTCCATGTCTGATCAAAAGCAGCACAATTTCCGCAACGGGTTGTCTTTGCAATTTCAACACTAGTATTAAAGATATCCGCTTTGGCTTGCCAGAATTCTTCGTCCTCCACATCAGGATTCATTGGCCCATAGCCAAATTCATCGATCGTCCAATTACGATTTTTGGTGTTTTCATGAACATCAGTTGTTGCTAATGGGCATGACTTGGTCATCGAAGTGACCCGTCCATTTAGCATCGCTTCTGCTTTACGTTCCTGATGATTCATCGCTATTTACTGATAATATTTTTGTAGAAGTTTGCCTTCTTCTTCATTTTACTGGTAGCAGATGGATCCTTTAATACCTGATTGGCGAACTTCTTTCTGCCTTCTGGAGTATCCGGAAAGCCAGCTTTGGTGGCCGCTGCAGTAAATGTCCCTTTTGTTCCACCTTTTTTACGATGAGACATTTTTTTAAATGCCTTAGCTAATCCTTTTGCTTTTGATCGTTTAGACATCAACTTCTATGGCGAGCTGTTTTTTTAGCAACATCATCTGGTTGTTTACTGTGTTGTTGCCCTTTACGTATAGAAGCACGTTTTTTAGCTGTCGATCGTGCATATTCCTTATCCGATAATGCTGCCCTTGCTTTTTTCGGTAAATAACGCTCACCAGTAGCATCTTTACCTTGAGTTGAATTTTTGCCAGACTTTGTTCCCCAATCTTCTTTAGTCCAACTGTCTAAAGACTTTTGTGATTTCGCTTTAGCCATGATTAACGTACTGGTACAAATGTGCCTGAAATTCCAGCATCCATTTGCGATTGTTGTTGTTCAAATGTTCGCTTTAATTCTGGATCTAATTCCATTTTCCCGAATGACCCCAGAAAATCAGGTCTAGAGTTATAGCCTGGTTCATCTCTGTCATCGATGCCATTGCTGTTAGCATCTTTAAAATCCATTGTTCGAGTAGGGAAAACTTCAGGTATTTTGTCAAATCTGCGGTCGTCAGATTCTGGTCCACCCATGTCTGGAAGGCGTGGCATATCAGGCATGTGCCTATCTATAGTTCCGTCATATTTATAAGATCCAGGAGGACCAGTAAATACTTGATCTGGAGCGGCTTCATATCCGTGTTTTTTAATAACGTCTGTTAAAGTGCCAGAAGCGACGGGTTGAGGGAAGATTAAATCTAATATTGGTGCTAAAGCTGGATGTTTTAATGCAGCACCAGCTAATCGTCCTTTAACAAAATTACCTGGCGCTCCCTCCAAACGATCTACTAAAAAATCAGGTGCACTACCAGCTTGATGAGTTACTGAAATTAAATTTGGCATTAGTTTTTGTAGCCTCCACCTTTAGCTTTGTACTCTTTTGCCATCATCTGTGCTTTACGCGCAGACCATTGACCAGGCTTACCGCCTTTACTGCCTGCTTTTATTCTATTAAAAATTGATTTGCGTAATCCAGGTTTGGTGTAATTACCAGCCTCATTAACGCGGGATTTAGCTTTAGCTTTTGCTTTTTTGCGATCAGACATTAGTTTTTACCAAAATAAGATTTGTGCATTTTCATGCCTTCAATAGACGCTTGGCGAGGATCTTCCCTGCGAAGGCGATCGTATTCAGCATCAAGCGCAGCTTTAGACATTTCGCTGTAATTTGCAGCCCGTTCGTGAGCACTATTCCTCCCAGAAGAATCGTCGGAAGTGGATCCCAAAGATCCTGAAGAACTGGTAGAGGTTGAGGTTTCAAGTGGTTGGCTAACTCCTGGAAAAGTTGCAAGCTTTCCGCCTGCACCTCCTCCAAATAAAACATTAAATTGATTTTCTGTTAAGTTAAAAAGGCCATCTTTTGCAGCTAAATGCAAATGTGTATCATGACCTTTTACACCACTATTTGGGCCAAAAACTTCAACACCAGATCCTTTCAGTAAGTTTTCTAAATTCCCAGTGCGAGTTCGCCAATCAACTCCATCAATTACGTCATCACGCCAATCTTGCACATCAATGGCTTGATTAGCATAGTGATAACTATTTTTAGAATGAACTGGATCTACTGGATCAAAATGCGGATGCTCGCGAATAGTTAAACCAAAATTATCCCGCAAGCGTTCGCCTAACGCAATGATTGGTACTTGATAGAAACCATCAGCGGTCTTTGTGTAATTTGCCATATCACCATTTCACTTTATGCGACCAATAGCGAGCAGACATCTTGCTGGGCTTTGAATCTTGAGCGTTGTGCCTGGCGTAATAAGACTTGCGTCTAGCTTTGTCTTTTGCAGAAGAAGGATTTTTGCCTGCACCTTTAACTCCCTGTTGACCAAAACGAATCAACTTCTCTTTGCCACCTTCTTTTGCAAGAACGACATGTGACTTGGTTGGGTGATTAGGAGTGCGACGAGGTTTGTTTGGAGTCAGGCTATCTTTCAATGCCTTTCCAGCCATACGTTTAGCCATAGTATTTGATCTCTAATCAATACTATTTTAACTATTCTTTTTTACCCTTTAGTTCCAGTGGATCAGGTTTACCATCTACAATTGCACAGGCTCGATGATAATAAAAACTGTCAGTTTTATCAGCTGCTTCTAAAGCATCTTTGATTTTTTGCCAGTTCTCAAGTTCGTCTTTATCCATTTTCAGTAGTAGCGAGGTGTTCCATTTCTGCATGCATCTGATCGCTCAAAGCACACACTTGTGCACAAGCACCAAGAATTAACCCACGCTGATTAGGCGTGAGTTCAGCGCTTTCTGCGTCTTCTGACAAAACACGGCTAATGTCACCTAACGACATGATGATTGCGGGTAGTCCCCATTTTTCTACCAATCCGTGCATGACAGACAACAGTGGGTTTTCCCCACTTTCAATTGCCTTCCAAAACTCTTCTCGGTCAGATGGTGACATACAAAGTGTTCGTAGTATTACTATTTTAAGGCACTATCTGTTCCTTATATTGACCGTCTGCTTGGAACAAACAATCATTGCCAGCGCAGAAAATTTCAAAGAACGTATCTAAAATATCGTCAGAAACTTGACCTTCTAAATAATTCCACGCTGCAATCTGATGTGATTCTTCAACATAGACTTTTGCAGCAACTGATAGCTGACTCAACATTGCTCTGTTGCTCAGTCTTCTACTTCGTCATCAAGAAACTCTTCTTCCCCCTCAGCATCATCTTCTGGAGCGTACTCAAGCGTATCTACATATTGAGATACCAGTTGAGATCCAAAAGCTACCAAGTTAGGATCATTCGCAGCACGGGCGGCGGCAAAAGAATTAATTGCAGAAATGAGTTCGGATTTCTTACAAGCCATGTATAAATAAATAACTCAGTGTTCAATCTAGCAAATCATTGAACACTATGTGTATTAATTACCAGGGGACTCCCGAACCAGTTACTGGATTCTTTTTAAGTTCAATTTGATCACTTAAGTTAGTCTCAATAGCAGTAACAGTATCTGCACCAAGAGCACCTTTTACCCAGCCGATGCATGTATCAGCCGTCAAATCTGCATACGGAATAACATCGTCACCATCAGCAGGAGCTGCAAGCCCTACGCTTCCATAACTTGAAGCTTGAATATCAGCATCATCATTATCAACTGCAGATGTCCCAAAGTGCACTGTTGAGACAATGCCATCAGAAAGTTTTCGTTCGAGTGTATTAATACTCCACGTTGTTGTAACAGCCATTTTCTATAACTTAAAACTCTATTCTACTTAATTTATAAGTTTAAGCAGCTTTAAAGGGTCTAACTAATTAGGTAAAAGTTCCGAATATTGCAACAGCATATGTTGCACTAGCTCCAAGATCATTTCTGATTGTAATGAGGTTTGAGCCGGCTGTTTTTGTGACACCTGTTGTGTTCGCAACATTATTATTTGCAGTAAAATCGCCGAATGGATCGGAAATTTCCATAATAGTGCTACTTGCTGTATTAGCAAAGAATGCTCCGCTTGTGCCGTTTGTTACCTCACTGCAGTTGGTCACAGTGATAACAAACAAGGAACCATATCCGATATTAAAAGATGTTGTAGCATCGTTATCCACTGTGAAAGTACCATTGCTTTTATAAGCTTCTTTTGCAGTTGTAACTTTTACTTCACCACCAAAACTCGCATCTCCATCAGCTGTAATATGAGCAACATCAGTACTGCTGGCACCTGTCTTAACGGTAAATACTTTTGTCGAACCTGTAGATTCGGTGTTAATTGTGGCCTCGCCGGTGCTCTGGACAGAGAATTTGCGGTTTCCATTATGAATACCACCAGCGTTAAGTCCGTCATCAAATGTAGCGGATCCAGCAGCTGTAATCAAAGAGGTGTAATTACTTGAAGACGTACCTCCACGGAAAACATGATTGCCGCCACCATCAGTTCGAGATGCTTGGAAAGCACCGCTTGCGCTGTCGGCACTTACTTGCCCAGTAAACACCGCATTTCCGCCGCTGTTGAGTGTTAGCCGTGCGTTTTCAGAAGCACCAGTCCTAAACACAAGTGAATCAGTATTACCACAATCAATACTTGCTTTTCTATTTCCACTTCCGCTTATCCAGCCAATTCTGTTTGCATCTCCAGATCCTTCTGGAAGAGTAATTCTATAAGTGATATCAGAATCTTTGCCGACACCCAGATAACCTGAGCTTCCATCAATGCGTGCAAACTCACTGCCAGAAGATTTAAATCTGATAAACCCACTGCCGCGTGTGTCAAAGGAGAATCCACCGTTTTCAGCAAACATTTCCATAATGCCGCCGTTGCCGTCACTTGATTGCAGCCTGATGCCAACAGCAGAATCTGATCCTTGGATTAGCATCCCTTTGTTGATAGCGCCCAGGGTATTATTTGCAGATCCAGCAGGAACAAAAGTATTGCCAATACCAAAGTTGCCAGCGTAATCAATAATAACTTTGTCTGTATAATTATTGCTATTGTCATAGCGACGAATTTTAAATGCACCCTCAAGACCGTTATTCGTCTTTCCAGCAATAACTGCTACTGATGGATCACTATCATATGAACCACTTCCTGGATCAAGTGTAATTCGATCTTCTGCATCACCACCAAAAAATCCAGTTCCATCACTACCTCTAATTCCAATATTAGCGTCGCTAGTTAAGTCGCCTCCAAGGTAAAGATCACCGTCTGTTTGCAATCCTGAATGCCAAACGTTAGAGCTTGAGTTTTTAGCAGCCCAAACATAGTGAGCACCGGCAAGGACTGTACCAGTTTGGAACCAGGACGCAGTTGTTGAATTTTGAGCTGATAAAGAACTTGTTGTAATTGATCCGGCAAACTCTGCGTTTCCGCTGCTGTTTAAAAACAAAGGAATGCGATTATTGGTTATATCTTTAAAAACAAGACCATAAACTGAGGCACTATTAGGAGCAGCTATTTGCCAGTCATTTGTGGCACCTTTTAAATTTAATACAGTATCGCCACTAGCTCCAGTACCTTCAATGCGAACTGTATGATCACCTGTAGCAGCAGCTTTTACATGAAGATCAACAGAAGGATCTCCTGCTCCTATCATTACGTTACCTGCATCATTGATTAGTAATCGTTGAGTGCCATTCTGTTCAAATTTAGTTACTCCCGCACTTCCACTCATAAACAATAGATTTGCACTATCTGCTCTTATATGAACACTGTTATTAGTGCCAGCAGTTCCATGTGAACCTATTGTGATACGTGCGTCAGCAGCACCAGTACCAAATTGAGCATCGCTGGCAAACGAGGCAGACCCATCGTGAAAAATGCTTGCTTTATAACCGGCTGTACTGTTAACTTTATATACAGCAAAAGCGCGGTGCGTTGAATCTCCAAGGCCATTAACATATAAACCGTAACTGTTATTGTTCCAAAGCTTTGCACTACTTGCTGTAGTTGAAGTATAGTTGCCAAATGTGGCAGATCCATTCGTGTCCAAAATGAGATTAGAATTGGAAGACGAAGCGTTTCCAGTGTCTTTTAGAAAAATTCCCGAGTCTTTGATGACAATCTGACTGACATTGCCGACACTGACATCGCCCCCAAACTCCGCATTTCCGGTGCTGGTGATTGTAGCTCTTATTGTTTCACTAGAGCCTGTCTTAAATATGATTCCTGCATCTTTTCTATTATTAATTTCTATATTTCCTGCGGCTGAATGTAAAATGCTTGCATAATCTGCGCCTGTGCCGTCTCCATTTGAATCTCCATCCAAGATAATTTGTGCAGCATTAGAATCAGTTGAGCCAACTAAAAGCCCCTGACTACCGGCACCCCTGACTTCTAGTTGATAATTTCCTGATGTGTGTCCCCCAATCAACACCCGCCCCGAGCTGTCGATCATCATTGCAGGCGTAGAGCCTGGCGTTGTGCCACCATTAGCTGTTGATTGCCAAAACTCAAGAGCACCAGCAACGTTGTAGTTTGAACCTACAAACCAAGTTTTTGTGCCTGATGCGCCGTGATAATTAGTGTAAGAACCGCCGGAAACGGAGCTACTACCTAGTGTTAGTTTTGCAGTACCAGATGATGGAGTAAGGTTAATTGAGCCAATCGTATTTATGTTGCCGTTGCCTGAATCAATAGACAATCTTGCATCGCCAACCGAATCTGAACTGGTTCCAATTAATAGCGAACCATACTTTGAGATTCGGCTTGAAAGTCCAGTTGGAGTGCTAGATCCTTGGACTTTAATTTCACCAGCAGATGCAATTGCGCCATCAAACTCCGCATTTCCGGTGTTGGTGATGGTTAGCCGTTTTGTTGATGATGCACCATCTGCTGCTCCTGTATAAAACTCAAGCTGACCAGAAGACGATCTAATTTCTAAATCATTACCCGCGAGCTGCATATATGCCTGATAGTCGCCACCATCATTTAATTTGATGGCTGGAATGCTAGCTCTATAGATCTCAACAGCTGCACCTGGACTGTCCGTACCTATACCGACGTGTCCGCCACTATTAATTCTTAGAGCTTCAGTATTTCCCGTAGAAAATACCATACTATCAACGCTGTGCTGGTAATAGATACGTCCTGCTCGGTTTTCCGCATTTCCATTTGTGCCGTCTGCAAAATGGATTGCTCCATAAGGAGAACTACCACCACTTCTAATAGTGATACCTGCATTGCCGGATTCATCGGCAACTAGAAGAGTTTGTGCAATGCCATCGTAAGAAGTATTGTTGTTTGCGCCAATGCCAACTCGTCCAGAGCTGTCAATCCGCATCCGCTCTGCGCCAGCAGTTGCCCATTTCAAATAATTTGCGCTGTGATCGTACTGAACATATCCTTGATATTCTGCAGAACCAGAAGTACCATCAGAAAAGAAAATTGTTCCAACACTGCTTGTGCCAGAGCGTAAGGTAATTCCACAATGTCCAGAGTCTGCAATAGTTAAATTATCAGCAGTTGCTTCTCCTTCGGTTGTAGTTCCAATTAACACTCTTCCCGAGCTGTCGAGAGTTAACTTTTCAGTACCATTGACATGGAATATATGACTAAAAGCCTCGTATTTAGCGTTTGCCCATCTGGTTGCAGTACCGCCAGTAAAATATATTGAGTTGGTTGCATCTCCGTTAGCATTTGCACCAGCTGTAGTTGCTAAATTTAAAACTCTATCAGCTGTTCCTGTTGTTAAAACTGAAAGCTTTTGTCCGGGTGATGAATTTCCAATTCCTACATTGCCAGAGCTGGTGATCCTCATTGCTTCATTATTACCAGCACCAGTCGAAAGAGTTTCGAATGCCAGAGAATCTCCGTCATGACGATAGATAATTCTTCCGCGTCCTGACGTGCCATCAGAGAATAAAAGCTCTTGTTGTGCAGAAGAGCTAGTGCTCTTAAACTCTAAGTTTCCTGTTGCACCTAATCTTAATCGTTCAGTTATCGTTCCATCTACAGAAGTAGAGAAACGCATGCCACCTGTATCATCACCAATACCATCAATAGCACCACCATCATTAGCTGTATTATCTAAAAGAAGACGCGAATAATTAGTAGCATGGTCACGTTCAATATGAACGGTTGGATAACCTCCTTTAACATGCAAGGCAGCATCTGGACTTGCGCCAATTCCAACATCTCCTGAGCTATTAATGTGAATAGCCTCGACTTCAGCTGATCCGCCAACATTAAAAGTGATTGGACTATTTGCATAGCTAAGAATACTTGTCTCAGCAGATGTCGCATTAAATTCTGCTCGTAATGTTGAACCTGTATAGAAACCAAGTGACGGAGCGTTGTTATCTTGAATCGACAATAACTTTCCAGGACTGTCAGTTGCAATTCCAACTAGGCCTGTGTTTTTAACAACAATACTTTTGTTATTATTCGATAGCAACTCAAGATCAAAATTACCAGTTGTACCAACTTGCAGGACACTTGCTGAGTTCAGGACTGAACTATCGCCGCTTGGCTGACTAAAGGATCCGTTAACTGTTAAGTTGCCAGGAATAGTAATATTGCCAGAACTGTCAATTGTTAATCTTGAAGTTGTATTAGATGCTGTGCAGAATTTAAACGAATTGGTTGCATGTACATATTGAATTAAACCAGCATCTTCATCATCAGTATCACCAAAATTAATGTCTGAAGAAGCAGCATTGCCAGCTACAATCGCAATCTTTGCGCCATGTCCTGTCGTAGAACTTCGTTGGAATAAAGCAACTGTTTGTGATTGAGCTGTGAAAGTGCTTCCCGATTGCCGAACAACTAAATTTGCAGATGGATTTGTCTCGTTAATACCGAAATTACCTGAGCTAGTAACACGGATGCGTTCAGCATTTGCAGTGTAGTCATAAACAGCCAGTTGACCATCAACGCTTGTGTACCAACCATATTTACGTCCGCCACTGCCCGTTGATTCAAGCAGCATTCTTGCAGTGGTGCTATCAGTTATCTGCAGCGTTTTTGTTGATGCAGTGGAGGTAGGCGAACCACCAATACCAAAATCACCATCTGGGTCAAATCTGGCAACTTCACCATCGACATTAGAAAACTTCAGTGACCCACCACTGCCTAGGTATTTAATACCTGCAGATCCGTTTGTTCCTGTCTGCCCTAACTCAAGATAATAACCACCTGAAGTTGTTCCACCAACTTTTAAAGCATAATCATCATCGTTAATAACCTCAAGTTTTCGACTTGGACTGGTCGTATTAATGCCAACATTTCCAGTACTGTTAATAACAGCCTTCACTCCAGCATTAACGGTAAAGCTCAGTTGATTGTCAGTATGAGCGTATTGAATTTTTGCTATATCATTATCTTGCGGATCAGCAAATGCTAAATATCCACTTTTATTATTTGGAGAGCCAATTGTAATCCCCCCATCATCATCGTTTTCAATGAATAATGTGTCATGAGTAGTATTCGGTGTTACTCCGCTTTCGCCTTCTTTGACATGCAGGATGCCTACCGGAGATACTTCGTTGATACCGACACGACCTTCTGTATCAATTCGGAGCCTCTCATTCGAGGATCCATTGGTATAGAACCGAAGAGGGCCAGTTGTATCTGTTCCGATGAATGCACCGTCGCTAGCTGAAGTTCCAGCTGGACCTAAACGTAAGGTTGAATTGCTTTGTGTTTGACGAATATAAGCATTACTCGCATTTGAAATATCAAGTGCATGGCTTGGGGAAGATACACCAAAACCTACATTGCTTGTAAAGTTAGCAGTGCCGCTAATGTCAAGAGTATTGGTGACATCTAAATCAGCAATTGTCGTTAATAGAGGTTCAGCTCTAACCCATGCACTACCTGTATAGACATAAAGTCTATTGTCATCAGTATCGAAATACTGGTTACCAGCTACTGGATTTGATGGGGCAGTAGCAACAATTGGGACTTGTGTTTGTCCCATCCCAACTGCGTTTTCACCGCTAATTCTAACTACTTGATTATTACTATCCTTCATGAAAATAGAAGGATCAGTAGTGCTAAAATTAACTGCTAACTCTCCATATTCCAGCTGATCTGCACTTGGAGTTTTTGCACTACCACTAACTAATACACTACTGCGCTTCAGCTGAATTTTCATGGTAAAAACCTATATAGACTGGATAAAAACCCTTTTCTTATTATAAAACACGTAATTATAATTTACCGTTGTCTTTAGCCTCGTCGATACTCATGACTTTTGTGAACTGCTCAAGGTTTTGAGTAATTTGTTCTCGCAGAAGTCGATTTAAAATATGTTGATAGCGCATCATCAGTGACGAGCACTGCTTAAGCTGCTCTCGCAAGACATTAATATCAGTACATTTATCAATGTCATCATTAATGATACGCTGCCTTAATTTGTCTTCAAGCTTCAACTCAAAATCTTCCGAGTTAAACATAATTGATATTGCTAATTATATTTATGCTAACTCTCTGAAAGCAATGACGTTTAAAACTCAGTTTTAAGAATTACATATGCAAGTTCAGCATCATCCATATTCAATGCTTCAGCCATTGAAAAAATAATTTCGATCATTGACAGATCGCTCCTTTCATAACTTAATGTAATCTCGTCACCGACATCATTAATTTCCTGTTCAAGTTTATCTTCAAACTTTGAACGAGTAGCAAACGATGGATATGAATCTGGCTCCTTCGTCTTAATGCGATTAATAAATTTAGAAGCAATTGAATGTTTGCATTGTTTGTATGACCCTTTATATTCTTTAGTTGCCCACGACTGCATCAGACCAGCAGTTTCTGTCAATGCACCTTCAGTAAAACGATCGAGACTTTTTGCAGTTGGAATTGGATATTGTTTCTGTCGGTTGACTTTGCGGTTGCTACTGCTTTCAGTAGCTTGAGGCATTCTTAATTGAGCATGTGAATGGTCCGGACAGCTACATGCATAAACAGTCGCTGGAACCAAAGGATTAGAAGTATTAAAAACTGCACTTGACCATGGATCGATATCAGTTTCCAGTCTCTTCCAAAGTGCTAATTCTGTTCCACTTGCATCATACTTTCGTTCGTGATTGTAGCTTCCATCTGCATCGTAATCAACAACTTCCTTTGTAAAAGAGTTCTGCGCAAATATAAGAGTTGCTTGATTTCCCAATGGTACAAATAATTTTATTTCACTAGTAAAAGGTATTGACGTTAATTCAACTGTTGTGTTCAACTCTTTCACCGATTTAATAGTGAAAGGATTAATGATGAATGATGCGGTTGTTGCTTCACTTTCAATAACCTCAGCAGTTAGATACTTTTTGCCAAAATACTTTTGATAGTCATTTTTGTCAACAACATAAGTTCCATCAATTACATACGAAGCAGACGTCGATGAGAATAAAGATGTTAACCCTGAGATATCAAGCAGGCTAGGTGGCAGCTCTTGATTCTGATCTAGTAAATCAACTGAAATACTTGTCTTTGTCAAGTCTACGTCGATAGCTGCAAAGCGTTCGTTACCTTCAAAAGTTTCATACGTAGATCCTTCTGCAAACGTAAACGATGAGTTAATTGTTTGCTCTACATAAAACTCTTTTACGTATGCAAGTTTATTCACTAATACTTGGAAATCTCCACCGGCATTTTGAACAACCGAAGATGCTGCTAATGCAGTTTTATCGATAATAAGTTTAATTGTTGTAGGCTTTGATCGTAACGATTTTCCAATATAAATACTTGGTTTACCTTGGCTTGTAAGTATGTTTTTCAAAGATGCTTCCGATTCCCCATCACTTATTCTTTCACCTATCATTGTGCGAAGCATAAATGAATTTGCAGTCGTATTTATATCAACGTATATTTCTTTGTTTTCAAAATTATCTGTGTAGACAAGTTTATCGTTCTGTACGGCATTAACTGTTCCCAACGATGGAGGGTTGACTGGAGTTCTTACTAATACATAGTGATTAGCAGTATCTGAATTTGTAGTGGCAAATCTATAACCGTCAAATTTAACGTTAATTTCTCCCGCCGTTCCTTGATACAATTTGGTATTGATCTCGAAGTCTACATACTTTTCGCTTGTTACATCGTATGGATCAAAATTAGGATTAATGCGTTGCAAACGATTCCACGCTGCTCGCATGTAAAATTCAAAGCCTTTTCTCCAACGACTCCATCCGCTGTCAATATCATATTGCTCAATGGCACTACGAGTTATTGTAGAACCAAATGTACGATCACTTGGATATAAACCCGCAGCGCCTGGAGACTTACTACGATCAACTTTATTGTTTACTTTTTTAAAACCAAATGACGATGCGTTACCAAAGCCATTTTGTTTCCTAGGCATCAATAGAACCCGCCTTGTGCTCCAATAACTGGACTGTCATCTGAATTAACAGGACTTGTTCCTTGAAGTGATACCCAAAGGTTAGATCCTTTTGGTATATAGAGAGCATTTAATTGAGCATCGGAGCCAACTTGCGCAACTGGCGCTAAAATATTTGGAAGATCAGTAGATGATGTTCTTACTCCTTTAGTCGTAGAACTAGCTAGTTTGCCAATATAAACTGCTTCTGTTGGACGCAAAAAATCAATCGCCGTACTTAAATAAAACAGAAGTGTGTACGCAGTTGTTGAACGCGCAATAACATATAGATCCTCAATAATTGCCCCATCATTGGCATTGCAATTTACAAGAATAGCTGATTCATTCGTGCCAGTAATATCCAAGTTAGTGGCGTGGCCAGACACTAGTGTGTTTGCTTTAATAGCCGAATGAAATACTCGGTCAATTAAAAGTGGTTGTTTATTTGTAGCTGTTGTTGCCATTGTTATTTACCTCAAGCAGGTGGAGTGTTTCTTGCGCCCATACCCATGTTCATTCCCATGGGTTTGACTGATGCATCTGATTGCCCTTGAAGCCCAAGGCTATCAGCGCTTTGCATTGTGTTTTGCATCGCGATAGCTCCTGGATTCGTAATGGCTTCTTCAATACTGCCTAGTGGCATCATGCCCATTGGGCCAGGCAGATAAGGAGGTGGAGTTTCTTGACCATACAATTTACTAGCTTGCGTTGCTGCAGATTGTGCAAGACCCATGCTTGGAAGCATATCCATCGTCTCAATTCCAGGCTGCATTTGCTCGTTATAGTTTGTTTGATTCAAGCGAGTGCCAGGAATAACATTTTGGCCTAAATTTGAACGTTGGGAAAATCCAACTGTTCCAAGTTTATCTGCTGCATCAGGAGCAAGCACATCGTCTCCGTATGCCGTTTGAGGTGCTCCTGAAATAGTCCCTCTTTGTGGCTGGCCCCCACCCATTGATTCTGCAACTTGAGGGTTGTTCATCAAATTACCTTTTCCTTGCGGCTGGTTAGGAATAGGCTGCGCAGGCATTCCCATGTAGCCCATTGAATTGTTATTGGATGGTGGCGATCCGGGCATGGTGGTATTAGACATTGCCACCTGTGAAGGATCTACATCACCTGCTGCTTTACGTCGATTAATTTTCTGATTATTCATGTTCAAGCACCGTAAACTTGTGGGCGATTATTAAGTCCTTGATACTGGCCTCCTTGCTGCATCATTGCAATTCTAGCCATTGCATTTTGATTCATAGAGGTAGGATCTGTTTGTGGCTCTACTGTTGATGAGACACCTCCAGCCAAGAAACCTGTTTGATTGTATGGATCAGAAATAACGGAGTTTCCAGCGCTATCAGTTGATGGTTTAAAGTTACCAACTTGGCCATCAAGAATATCACCGGTTACCATATTAGGGTTGCCATATTGTGGGCTGCGAGACATTTTGGCTTCATAGCCAGGACCAAATGTTTGAACCTGCTGCATTCCCCACATATAGCTATTAATAGCATCAGCTTGAGCTAGGGCAGCTGCTTTCTTGGATTCGAAATCAGTATCCCTATTCCGTCCCATGGTAATTTTTTGTGTTGCCATAGTAATTTTTTCTAATGCCTAGATCTATTCTACAATTATCGCCAATATTCGTTTAAAAAGATCCGACTACCAACTGCTGTATCTGCTGGACCTGGAACTGACAAAATAAATTCTGAACCTGAACGTTCGTACGCATATCGTCTTGTTTCAGGCCTCCTGTAGTTTGGTACATACAGTGTTTCAGCTAGTCGGTCAACTTCACGCAGATAGATTTCCCTGAAGTATTCATCACCTTTCAGTGGATCAGATGTTGAAATCGTACGTTGAACGTCACCAGCAATTTGCTCTAATCGACTGTAGTTAGGAGATCCGGCTGAGCTTGTTGGGAAGTATTCACTATTTTCCCAAGCTGTGTCACAACGTCGTATTTGATATTCAATCTGAGTGTACCAGTACTCATCAGGAATCAATGCCATTGCTTCTTCCAAACGGGCTCTATCACCTGCTGGAATTTGAGCACCGGCATTAAAACCTAAGTGAAATCTTGTTTTAGATTTTAAGTATTCATTTAATTCCATTAGATGATCCCTTGCTGACTAAGCGCTTTACCTAACAAGTTTTCCAAAATAATTTTATCCATCTCAGTTACATCACCCTGAGCCTGGATCTTGGCTAAAAGCTTCGCTTCTGCTGGAGCTTCTTGCATGGCTGCATTTTGATAGGCAGCTCCTAATCCACCACCAACAATTGCGCCAAGCAGTCCTCCTGCCATACGTGCACCAGGCTTCATAAGGCGGTTTCTACCTGTCATGTTGCCAATGCCTTTGCCAATAGCGTGAACAGGAATTCCTGCTAACACTCCACCAATTGCACCACCTGCCGCTCCAATTCCAGCAATATCCTGAACTGACGGACGCTCTTGATTCTCTTTAATAATTTGAGCCAATAACAGCTCTTCAGGACTAGGGACCGCCATCTTCCTTCAACGTATGTATTACTAGTTTAACTAATGAAGATAAGGTCTTCTTCAATTAGTTGTTCCCAGTTAACGCGAGGGATATTTTCAAGCTGTTTAAGGTTACTAAATCTTTCTCCTGACAATGACATACGTAGCTCTACAATTTTTTTGGCAGTTGAATAGCCGACTCCAGGCAAACGTTTTGCAATTTGTTCTGGTGGAGCTGTGTTTAAGTTCAAACGTGTATCTTCAAGAGGCACAACACGCTCAGGTAGTTTTTCTTCTTTCTCTACAGCAATTTCAGGAGCTGCAATTTTTGAAAGCCGTCCTTTCTCTGTGTCATACGGAACTAAATGATCGCAGCCGACATAGCTTACATTGCCTGCACTATCGCGAATCATTGCATATTCCTTGTCGTGTTTGCTGATAAATTCAACCAGCTTACCCGTCCTAGTATCTTGGAATAAATTTGACATAATCTATCTTTAGCGTCACTATAATTATAGGCACAAAAAAAGCGCCCGTGTTTGGACGCTCTTTCTGTATTGATCAAATGAATCAGGCGCTTTGTCCTGCTTCGATTTGATAACCAACATGCACATCATCAGCGTCAGGAGCGCCTGCATCTTTGTAGTAGCAGACTTCGACGATAACGTAGGCTTGCTCTGAAGTATCAACGATAGACAGAGTGCCGGAGTACACGGCGGTAATGGTCTTAGCAGACGATTCAACAGAAACGTTACTGCCGTTGTCAGCGTCGGTGTCCAGACCAGTAAAGGACGTAGTAGCACCAGCTGTGGGGAACACACCGCTAGATGCAGCCAGAGAGGCTTCAGTACCAGCAGTTGTGGTCAGACCGTCGACACGAACAGTCTCAGTGCCAGCGGCTTTCAGGTTTACGACTTGAATAGCAGTGCGATAAACAGTAGAGCCAGCAGGGACAATGAAAGACTTGTCGAGACGAGGCTTGTCGTCAGAACGCAGGTCCGGGGAAGGGATGGACAGAGTTAAAGTTCCACCACCGCTCAGGTTAGAAGTAACCTTAGCGATACCAACGAGCTTATAAAACTCAACACCAGGAAGAGCAACAACACCTTGCTCTTTGTATGCATTTAAGTGGCTAACGTAGTTGCCAGGAAAAATCACGGTCATTTTAAGTTACCTCCTATCAATAAACGAAAGAGTAACCAACCGTGATGAAGTCCTTGTTCAGGATTTCAAAACCGGCAAACAGCGACCAGATCATGATAATAAAACGCGAGAAGTCGTCGTTGTTATTTAAAAGAATCTGAGCGTTGTTACCACCAATACCTACACCGACAGCTTGAGGTCCGAAGAAGATCAGCTGGCTTGCGCCGTAATCAGCAGCGGAACTACCTGCAGTCGCGTCGTTCACAACGAGGTTATAGGTGGTTTCAGGGAGGTTGGTTGACTCGAACCAACGGACGCCTTCAAATAGAAAGCCAGTGGGCATCACGGGCTGACCAGCAACGAAACCAGCCTGACCGTATGCAGGACCCATGCCTTGATAGAAGTTGGCGTTAGGTGCCTGATTGGGCTGCATGGGGTTAATCATGCCTGAGCCCGGATAGCGTGCGATCTCGCGGAAATCGCTGTCCTGACGCAGATGCATCATCGCGGTCGGATCCACGATGCAGCGGTAGTACCCATCGGCGAAGGTCGGGACATTGCGCTTACGCATATCCTTAACAACTTCCAGCAGGTCGGTGCTCACATCAAACTTGGCAGATTCGCCAGCTGCATAAGTCACACCCAAAGTGCCACCAGATCCACCTTTGGCTTTACTGCCAGGCAGGTAGTAACCACCTTGCTCTGAGTTTGCTTCGCCATTGGCTTCAGCTTTCAGAAGTTCGTTAGCGAACACCCGGTCGCGCCAGCGGCGGTAGTCGTCCAACAGCGTAAGTGAACCAATGCTTTGATGGAAGACATTGAGGTTGCCGGTGTCCAGAAGCAGGCGCTGCGCGGTGATCAGGGTTTCCCGAGCCACTTTGAAGGTGGAAGGCTGGGCCGTATCACGAGTATCAGCAGGTCCCGTATATTCACGAAGCGTTACTAATACCTTGTCTTTTACAATGTTGCGGGCGGATGCGGTGCCAAGAGTTTGGTCAGCGGTCCGCTCACGGGACTCCTTAGTGCCAGGCTTGCCCCAGAAGCGGTATCTATCCAGCTGGACCGTTTGACCGGGCTGTTTGCTGAAATCGTGGACTACCACTGGCTCAACTGCCATCTCAATGATGTAGGCAGGATGAGGACGGTAAAGCTCTGCACCAAGAAGCTTGGGAAAATCATTATCAATCCACATGGGATGATATCTCCGTAAGCTAAAAGGTTTATAAGTGACTTCGACTTAGTCACATAATACGATAATACTGTTTATTATTGGTATTGTTGATACCTACCCCAAGATATTGTGGTTATGGAATTTATAGATAGTTCTGTGTGGATTCCTGTTCATACATTACCTGGATATGAGTGTTGCATTGAATATTACGTTAACGCTGAAGGACAAGTAAAAAGTACTAAAGGACAGATCGAAAGATTGTTGAAACCAAAAATCAAAAAATCGGGATACAAAGTGGTAAATTTGACTCAGCGAATTGGCAGAAAGAAAACTATCACTGTCCCTATACATACTTTAGTCGCCTTTGCTTTTCTTGGCAACCCTCCAACTCCTTATGGGAGAACTAAAGGTTGCTCAATCGTCAAACATATAAATGGTGATCGTGCGGACTGTCGATCTTGCAATTTAAAATGGATCAAACATTCAGAATCAAAAGCCTTAAAATATAGATAAGTATTTAGTCAAATCCTATGGCCGATAGAGTGATTTATAAAGGCGGTAAAACCGTTACCAATGCGGTTGGGAATATCAAACTGGTACTACCAACTAATGGAACTATGCATAAATTCCCTCGTTGGTGGAAGAAAAAGCATGGTGCTTACATCGACTGTGCAATCTTTAATGTTACTTTAGAGAATGGCGTTGTAGTGCGATTAGTTGTACCCGCTGTTGAACGTATGCATCTCGAAATTAGGCACGACGGTTACGGTAATTTTACGTTCCCTGTCAGTCGTGTTGATCGTATTGCTGTTGTTGCAATTGACAGCCCAGAACTCTTGGTTGAATATCAATTTTCCAAAATCAGCGGAGGTAAAGTCCTCAAACGAATAGTCGCTGGTATTCCCTCTCCAACTGCTCCAGAGCCTCAACCCGCTCCTGAACCAGAACCTATTGTTGAAGTAGAAGCAGAAGAAGCTCCAAAAATTCAAGTCCAAGTTCATCCGAGTCAACCTAAAGTTGATTTAGATAAAATGACTAAAAAACAACTGCTTGAGTGGAGTTTAGAGCAAGGGCATGATTTAGTAAATAACCATTCCAAAGCAGAGTTGCTATCAGAATGCCAAGAAATACTCGATAATCTTTAAGCTGGTGTAAGTCGTCTTTGAGTGTCTGTCATGTTGTAGAAACTTAAATATTCTCGACCAATATCTACTTCAACATTGTACGGCAGCCTTTTCGTGTTTCTTGCATGGAATCCTACATAAAAATGATCACTAGGTTTAATGTAAAGAGTTTCTCCATCGAACTCTTCTTTGTTCTTGGTGTATATTCTTACATCGAACCAGTTGTCTAAATACTTGTTTCCTGTTTTTAAATTTCTAAGATCTATACGAATATACAAGTTTAAAATATCACTTAAACCATCTTTTGTTCCAGCGGTCACATAATCACCACTGGGATCACTTGTATCTACACTAAAATCTATATTTGCAGTTTCGTAATCATTAAGTGTGCCAAATTCTCTTGACACCCAAACAGGAGTAAAATTGTTTACTTGAATATCTAGATTGGAAAATATTGATCCTTCACCTTGAATATCAAGTTTTATTTTGACAAATCTGTTCTCTGCCCCAAATAAACCTATTTTGTCTTCGTACTTAAATGTAAAAGGAATTGCAGTAATAACTTCCTCTGGGGCTGTATTAATGTTGATGCCCTGAGCAAAGTTGAGTGATTTTGTAGCGGAGTAATTATTTACATTGCTGCTACTATAGCCACCCAGCTTTAGAATTTTATTTTCAATAGCTTGCGTTACGTCCATCACTTTTAGTTCGAGTCCTATGTTTATTGTAAATTACAACAAACCATTTATCTCCTGACCTAACTCTCGCAGATTCCTAATTGCTTTTTGCTCTAATGTACGTACACGATCTCTGCTCATATTTAGTATTTGCCCGATTGCTGTCATAGACATAGGTTCAAGCACATCTTCACCAATTCCATATCTCATGCTGATTACTGCTGCTTGCATCTCTGGTAAGTCGCCAATCAGCTCCCTCACATCTTCTTTTATACAAGCACGCTCTAGAAGCATTTCTGGTAATTGAGTTTCGTCTTCAAGTAAATCAATCAATGCTGTATCTCGATTCTCACCAATTTTTATTTCCAATGAAGTTGGTTGCCTAGCTTTGCACATCAGATCTTTCACAGCATCTGCCGTTAGTTCAAGCTCTTCTGCAAGCTCTGCTACGGTCGGCATGTAACCGTTAATTTGGCTTAATTCACGCTGAGCTTTCTTAAGGCGGTTGAGGTTTTCTGTAACATGAATCGGTAAGCGTATTGCCCTTGATTTCTCCGCAATGGCCCGCGTGATACCTTGCCGAATCCACCAATAAGCATAAGTAGAGAACTTGTAGCCACGACCAGGATCAAACTTCTCCACACCACGAACCAAACCAATGGTGCCCTCCTGGATGATATCCAGTAATTCCATGTTCCGTTTAGTGTATTTCTTGGCGACTGAAACAACAAGCCTGAGATTAGCAGTGACCATTTTGTCTTTTGCCTTTGTGCCATCTCGCAGCTCACGTCGAAGCTCCTGTTTTGATAGTCCTAGAGAAACGGCCAATTCTTCTGTTGTCGGGTTTCCCAATAACTCTTCGCATGCTTTAATCTCCATTAGTCGTTGTACTTTTCGACCTAACAAGATTTCCTCATCATGTTCTAGTAACGGGATTCTTCCAATATCACGCAGATATGCACGAACAGAATCACCGGAGATTTTTGGTTGCGGCATATGTTATCTTCACTGAAACCTTATCATAGCACCTAGGTTATATTTAAGGCAACATAATATCTGCCTTGGTTAACATTTAAGCGCCGTAAATGCCAGCAAACCGGATGCTTTCAATTGGGTTTTCTCCACTTTCTAAACTTTCTACTGCCATAGCTTGGGCAGCATGTTCGTTGAATCCTCTCTCTTTGTAATTACTAAGGTTACGCTCATATTGCTCAATTGAACTTTCAAAATCTTCACCATGATGCAGCATCTCAGCAGTCATGTGATTTGCTGCTTGATCTTCCATTCCATCAGTTTTTAGGTGTTTCCAAATAGTTTGGAATACTTCAGGTTCCGTTTGTGAAATGTCAGCAGCTTTACGCACGGCACTATTTATTTACTATTTAAATTGTAGTAAATTAACCTAAATATTGATTTATTGTTTATGCCTTCATTGCCATAGCAATTGCATTGCTTGTTGCCATATTATTATCAAACCCTTCTCTGTCCGTCATCATTCTTTCATTTAAAGCTGCAATATTCTGTCCACCGCCGCTTGCTTCAATTACCATGGCCATTTTATTGTTTAAGTCTTGTTGAGCACGACTTGCAGCATCTGATTCTTCTACGATTGCAGTCCGTACTTGCCCCATTGCTCCTGCAGCAGCTTGAGGTCTTGCACTCGACATATTTTGGTCAATATCCTGCATTTCATATTGATTTTGACGCTCTGCCTGAGAATTTAAAAAAGGATCAAGACGTCCATCATCCATATTTGTCATGCCAGGATTGGGTGGATTCATGCCTCCTAATCCACGCTGCAATGAAGCATAAGGGAGTGCTTCTCTTGCGTAAGGCATACTGCCTGCCGGCATATCAGAAATACGTTGAGCCATTTCAATACTTCAATCAATATTTATATTGTAGGGGATACAGAGTTGCATCCCCTTCTGAACTTAATCAGCTATCTTGAACCAGCACTTTGGTGGTAAATGCCTGAGCAGGTGCACTGGCTAAATACTGCCATGCATTCTCAGGATTGTTGTCCATCAGTGCGCTGAAATCACCCCAGAAGCCACGGGCACCTTCACCGGAGCGCTGACCGGGAGTCGGCATTTCCATTTGAGGCCGTTGGAAGTTCTGAGGAACGCCGCGCTGCTCTTGAGCCTGAATCTCAGCTTCAAATTGAGCTGCAGCTTCTTGCTGTTGGCGGACCTGGGTTTCGTCAGCGGTTTCTGTCGGATAAGGACCGCTAGGACCAAAGAAATCGTTAACGTAATCAGCCAGGATGTCTGGATTAGTCAGCATCAGATTCATCGCAGCACGCTCTTCGCCAGCAGCTCCAAGCATCAGGTTCATGTCGTTATTACGACCGACCTGCTCAATTAGAGCATCTTCAACAGCGCAGGCATACTGATTCAGCAGTGCAGGAGCTTCAGCACCAAAGTGCTCCAGAACCTCAAGGCTGTTGTCAGAAATCTGACTTAAATAACTATCACCCGCTGGGGCGGCGTTTTGCGCGGTTTGGGCCTGTGCGAGGGCCTGCAGCTGCTCTTGTGAATAAGTTGGGGTTGAAACTTGGGGACTGTAAGTCTGGGCTGCCTGGTATTGGGGCTGAGCCTGTGGCATTTGCGGTGCCTGTGAGGCCCAAGTTGCCTGGGTACTGGCCTGTGGGGTCGGTGTCTGATAAGCCGAGTACGACGCCTGGGCCGGGGACTGCTGCGGCGTATTCAGGCTTGCGCTCAGTGCCTGGAACGCCTGCTGCCATGGATTCCCCTCCGGTGCCGAAGCCTGCGGGGCCGCTGTTGGTTGGTAGGCCGGAACCTGGGGTTCCGCCACCTGCTGAACCTGAGCCGCCTGGTAAGCGGACGGGTCGCTCATCACGGGTTGGGAGACCGATGTCGGCACGCTTGCGGTCGGCGTCGGAGAGCTTACTTGCGGCGTCGTCGCCACTGTTTGGTTGATACTTTCCACTGTAACTTAACTCCTTTCTTAAGAATTCGAGAGATCTATATAGGAACCCTGTAATGTCAAGATTAGGATCTGACGCTAAGGGCATATTGGGCATCTGTGGGTGCGGTAGCTGATACAGCTGACCCAGCATTCCCACAAATGTATTGAACGATTGTTGTGACTGCTGAACCATGCGGAACGGATAACCCGTTAACATTGCCGCACGTTCTTCGTCAGTCTTAGATGGGAACAGGTACTTAAGTGCTTCAATCGAATCAACACCTAATTCCTGTAAGTTGCGAACAACAATACTATTGTTAAGAATGCCTTGTGAATCCTCTTCAAAGATTTCACCAGTCCAACGCCAGCTAACTTTTGTGCTGCCGTCTGGGATAAGACCAACTACACCTTTCGGGATATCACCTGCCTCAATACTAGCACTAAACAGTTGATCACGACTTTCTTCGAATGTAGCTAACTTCTCTTTATAATCAGCATCAGCCAGGGCATATCCTTCTGGATTACCTTCAAATTCTTCAGGCAGTGGGATACTTGGTTTTTCTAGCCCCATCGCTTGAGCAAACGATTCCATGAATAGGTATTCTTCATGCTGAATCATCATTGCAAACAGTTGGCATAGACCATATTTGAAAAGTGCTTTCGCTTTCTTTTCTGCAGTAGCTGCAACTCTTCCGTAAAGAGATTTCATCTCATATGCCGTAGAAGCTGTTCCAATATCAATGTCGTCAACACCTCCTAATGCAAGCCTAATCTCAGAACGATATTGCTTCACATACAAATTCTGATCTCCGCTAACCGCATCAGGTGTCATATAACTAACGCGATCAGTCGGCTCAAGATTGGCGATAACACGGGGGACCTTGATCTGTCCGTCTAGAGGTGATGCGCCGCCGAATGGTTGGCTCACCCTTGTAGAGGGCCTATCCATCGCATAGAAGCCAGCCTGAGAGCTGATTGTGGGTCTAAAGGATGAATCCCCGTCAGACTCGACAATGTCGTGTTTTGGCCTACTAGAGACTAAAGTTGGATTTCCAAAGAACCTCATGTTCTTTCGGACATTCCTTACAAGCTCATCATGGAACAAGATCTGATGTGCCAACCAATCAAACTCACCAGTACCTGTTGCTTCCCCTGTGCAGTCCAAATGATTAAAGACTTCAACTGCCGGAATAAACCCTAAACTATTGACTAATACTTCTGTCTGCCCTGGTTGGGTCAGGTTAGGCATTCCAATATCGTTTTCAAACTCAATCTTCTCATTACTGATTGTTTGCTCGATCCGATCTTTGTAGACACGCAGCTTGATGTACTTTTTCTTTCCTCCGCGTTTACCCTGTTCAGAGAATGGATTTGCAAGATTGGTCTCTTTGACAGCAAACGAATACACTAAAACAACATTGTCAATTTCACCAGTTTGGTTGCGATAGCATCTATAGCTATCTTTGGGGAAATACAGCATCTGATAGGTGTCCCCGTTAGGCCTGAAATAGAACAGACCTTGACCGTCACACAAGAAATAATCAACAATACTTTCTAACTTCATCTCCATCATGTTTTCTTCAAACACGTTGGCTATGAATTCTCTACGCCCTCCATACGAATCTTGTTCGCAGTAAAACTCTACGCCACGCCGTAAGATAAATAGCCGCATCTGTGCAAGATGCGACGATACAATCATTGTGTCAATTGTAAGATCACCACGCCGCTCTTTAGCTGCATGGATAATCTCTTCAAACTGATTACTTGGATTATTCATTTATTTACGGGCTTTTTTAAAGTCTAACGATTAGCTGTATCTTTTAGCAATTTCCTCGATGTTATTTGTAGGTGGCTTATACGGTTCAGGCATAACAAATGTTGGTGGTCTAAATGCATAGGTATCACCTAAATACCTATTCTGCTGATTAATCATCATGTTCTGGAAATATTGCGGCTGCATTGCTGCGTTATAACGTAACTGATTTGCACTTTCTCGTGCTCCTGTAGTCTGTTGAGCACGTGCTGAGGCTTGAGCTGCTCTGGTTGAACCACTGAATTGAGATTGAGACTTGGCAAAGGCATTATCATTTAAAGCGCCAAGTGCTGCGCCGCTGAACATATTATCCATCATGGGATTGTATGAACCCGTTCCGGAACCACTTCCAGATCCACCCGCTTGATTACCAACGTTGTTATACCCGATAGTCACGCTATAATCTGCACCTTGGTTGTTGTTCCCAATAAATGTGCCAGTGTTATCAAAGATATTTGTCTGGTCGCCCATCGTTTTACCAACATTAGCATTCATATCACCACCCACAGCAACACTGCCAGTGCCAATTACACGTGTATTCTGCGGAGCTTCTCTCAATCTTGGTGGAGCAATACGATTTCTTGGTCTACGTTCTTTTTTCGGAGTTTTAGTTGGTGTTGTGCCAGGTGGCTGTACTGGCCTTCCCAAATCCCACTCAATTTGCTGTATCGCATCTGGCGATGGTATTGAGATCAATGGGTTTCCTGCTCCGTGCTGGATGCCTTGAGGAGGGATTGCACGTGTGTTTTCAAGGAACGGCTGAGGAAGGCGTTCACCGAGGAGACCACGATTTAACTGCTCTTCTGTTGGTGCAAATGGATCGATTTCACCATATCCTCGACCAATTGGATTCATGTTTGAGTCCATTTGTGTCGGCTGACCCATCATTGGATTAGCGTCACGCCTTTGAGTTTCTGCCCAATCATCCATCCCTAATTCACCACCACCAGTTTTATATTCCGCAAATCTGTTGTTTTTATTTTGTTCGCGCAGATGGCTTGACCACTCCTCATCTGTTGATGGTTCTAAACCAACAACGGAACGTAATTGATCAAATGCTGAACGTGTTGTCCCGCCAGCAGCCTGCATATCTTTAATAGCATTATTTACACTTGGACCTGATTGCTGTGGTCCACTTGTGGTGTTTTTAAAGTAATCCTCGTTTAATACAACGCCACCGTCATTGTGAGTATATGTTTCTCCAGTTTCCGGATTTGTAATGGTTTTCAATGCTTGTGTCACTGCCATGCCGTCTCCGCTTGTTTTCACCCAATCAGGCATAGATCCATCTCTGTAGCTATAGGCTTTTGGCCCTTGATTAGGTTGCTCCGTAGCAGTTAATCCAGGGTTTTTAGCATTAAATTTCACGTTTGGCCGTTGCTGAGCATTCATCATGCTTGCAACTGATTGATTACTGTTATTTACATTGCCAGCAGTGTTAGAGCCTGTTGTAGTGCTGTAATCAGCTCCTTGATTATTGTTCCCAATAAATGTTCCAGTGTTACTAAAGGTGTTAGTTTGATCTCCCATCACCTTCCCAACATTTTGATTAAGATCACCGCCAACAACAAAGTCACCAGTTCCTTTGTAAACAGATGTAGATCCTCCACCGTTAGCTGAACTTCCAGTTTCAGTTGCATCTGAACCTCCCATATTAATTACATTGCCACCACGTTGGCTATTATCAATTGTTTGAGAGTTGTCCGTGACAGTAGTGTTAATATCTCCAGTTGGAACAGGCTGAGGAGTTGCAGTTGGCTTGGTGTTAATGACTGGCGAACCATCTCCTGCATCTGTTACATCTGTAGCAGGCTGCTGTGTCATTGCATTTAATCGTTCATTTAAAAATGACTGTGCATTAGTGCCAAAACTGTAGTTATTCTTTTTTGCCCAATCATTAATATCTCCAGCACTGAAATTACTGTCTTTTAGTAAGAACTTTACTTCTGATTTGCTAAGATCTGCGCGTTCGGTTCCATCTTCTTTGGGAGCTGTTCTTCCCATAGAACCAACATCATAGTCGTCTAAACTTGCAGGTTTTGAGGCAGCACCGTGAATACCAAACTTCCGCTGAACAGATGCTTTCACATTTCCAACACCAGCACGTTCTGCAACACTTTTAATTTGAGCTTGAGAGAATCCCTGCTCCTCCATCTTTCTTACATCTTTGCTTCCAACAGTTTTCCCAAAATCATAATTATCTGCTTGCTGCTGATTTTGATATGACTGTGCAATAGCCTTGGCACTACTAGCGTCTCCACCTGATTTTGCTACTTGTTTTTTGGCGGCTTTAAACGCTTTTTTATCTCCACCATATGCTTGTTTTTCTTTATCAGATAATTCAGACCACTTTGCCCTAGCCATTTCAATTACAAATCAAAACTATCTTCATTGTAGTCTAATTGTAAACTACCCCTTCTCAACAACCCGCCTATAGTTAGCACCATAGAATCCACTGCATCATCGTGTTGTGAATGTCCAAAGTTTATCAATTCTTCTTCTAAAATATTCCATGTTCGCCACTTGTTCCAAATAATTTTTTTATGTTCAAAAAGACCAAGCACTCCTCTTAGTCTTGCTAATTTATCTCCTTTAAATCCTTTTACTGGAGAGCATTGTAAATTATATAGCGCTCTATCTTCGAACATTATACGTTTAAAATCTCCTTCAAATGATGACTGGTAGGCGACTGCTTCTGGCCATATTACACATGGCGACATTGTTGGAAAAAATTGTTTCTCATCATTTTCAATCAATATATTCCAGTCACCTAGCATTTCGCACAGAGTATCCATCTTTTCAATGTTGCCCATTGACCTACATCTCCTTTGGTCAATAAGATATATTTTTCCATCTTTAATACCACCAAGTGTAAATACAGTCCAGTCGTTCTTTTCTGATAATCCTGCGCTTAAGTCAATGCCTACACCGAGGCAATCATATTCTTCAGGTACTTCGCCTTTGATAAGCAGCTCTGGTGATATACCTACTTCAGTTGATTGGACAGCTGTGTTTAAGTACTGATATGCAAAAGCAACTCTATCCTCAAGCTTGCGTTCGTTCAAGTATTTCATTGACCAGAACTCAGGCCAGTATGAGCGCTGGCGTCCGTCAGCGTCTGTAATGACTGCTTTTTGAATTATTTGCTTCCAATTATTCTTGGGAACAAAGAGGGTCGCGTGAATATCGTCAAAGTGGAAGCGGGTTCCCAGACAGATAGCCCGTGCACCTTGGAACATCGTTGGTGCGATAACGTTAGACCACGTCTGCTCCATCTCACGGCGAATATCTGGGTTGTTGATCGAAGCGGC
>Ga0209645_1000165_pt1 | contig 34466 bp, 37 predicted proteins | sample ETNvirenome_6_30_FD_184070 | JGI IMG/M metagenome (GOLD analysis project Ga0209645, IMG submission 184070) | Marine viral communities from the Pacific Ocean - ETNP_6_30 (SPAdes) (version 2) | ecosystem: Environmental > Aquatic > Marine > Oceanic | place: Pacific Ocean | collected 2013-06-19
TTTTCAGGTATATATTCTACGTAACCTAACTCTACAGCACCTGGATCAAGTTCTCCGTCTTCTGTTTGCACACGATTAATAGTATTTCTTTGACCATCTTTCCACATGTACTTTTGATTAGGATCAAAACCACCCTGAACACCTTCTTGTCTATCAAAATACTCAGCTATAACATAGTCTCTAACAGCTTGTTGACCTGGGTCAAAACCCGTATCGCTAGCGGTAAACTCTTCTAACGCGCTTCTAGTTTTACTTCTATGATTATCATTTAATGTTGCTTCGTCATACTCTGGTTCTTCAGAAAGCTCTTCTATTTCATCTTTAAATTTAGAATCTTGTATAGCTTCTATTGATTCTCCGTCTTCTATAGACGCGTATTCTTCACTCTCGCTATAAAGTACAGCGTCAGGATAGTCTAATTCAAAATTATCTACTTCGGACTCTGGCACGTAGTGCTTTTCACCAGAAGTGGGTATTACATATATAATGTATTTTTCTTCCATTTGTATTTATTATTTAAAATAATCAGGATCATCTTCTATATCAGCTTTAGCTAATTTTCTTTTTATCATTCTTAATGATTGCGCCACAACTCTAGGGTCTTGTTTCCACTGACCGATGCTTACGTCAGCTGGCTTCAAGTGTGAAAGTGCACTAGCAGCTTGATCAACATCATATAAAGGATGTTCTTTTAAATCCTCTTCAGTATACTCTTCATTAAAATTGTCAATTTCTGCCTGTGTTGTAAGTATTCCTTCAAAAATGTTTTCAGTTCCATCATCTTTCTTATAAACGTTTGCTCCTTTAGGTACTGTAGTTGTTTGATTTACAGTTACTTCAGATTCTTCTTCTTCAGGTTCTTCTTTTTTAGTAGGTTTATACACACCTTCTTTGTCAAATATAATTTGCATTTGTCTATCTATACCGCTCTTACTATTTAACAATCTTTTAGTAACATCAGGATTGTCAGATATATTTATAACTTTAGTATGATCTTGAACAAGCCCATCATCATTAACAAAGTAACCACCATCGGGATCTATAGAATCTAATAGGTTAGCAAAAGTTTGAGGGTCTGGAGTTCCGTTAGCATAAGCCTCATCGACAGAAGACATTATATTAGCATAATCTTCTTTTCTAGTGTCATATACTAATTGCTGAGTAGTAGTAAATCTAGACTTAGTACTTCCTCCACCGTCTCCTTTAGACTCTTTTCTTTTCTGCATGAACTTAAGCTTGTTGTCCATTGATGCATTATCTTCATAAGCTTTTTCAGCTAAGTATTTTTTAGCAGCATCTCTTTGAAGTTGTTGCATTTGAGATTTATCTTCCGCGCTCATATCTGGAGGAAAATCATTCCACCTAGAATCTACTAACTCTGGATTATCTGGATAGTTCTCAGCTAGCCACTCGTCTGGAACAGTATCCTGCCAAGTGCTAACCATTATCTCATCATTATTTATTATAGGATCTAATGTACCATTACTAAGCATTGCGGCTTGCCCATCTATCTTACCTTTATCTTTAATTATTTGATAAGTATATATTTCACCTTCAGGTATATTATTAAACACAGCACCTTCTGTATTTCCAGGTATTGGATCACCTCTTTTTACATCTACTGTTTCAACGTATTTACTTTCTAAACTTTCAGGTTGATATGTTTTATCAAATGCAGATGTTAAAACTCCCGATACGTCTGGTATTGTTCTATATAGATTTTCATCTACTTGAGCTTTAGCTATCATTTCACCACCGTTTATCATAGAACCTTCTTCTCCATCTTCTCCTGGTTTGTAATAATATAACTTACCACCTCGCTCTATAATACCCACATTACTGCCATTACCTAAAGCGCTTAATATATTTTTATTTTGAATAGAGCCAACAGAAGAAACTTTACCATCAGCTAAGTCTTGTTTATAAGCCGCTGATTGTTCAGCTAAGTATTTAGCTTGTTCTTTAAATTGTGGAATTAAACCATTAATCTTAGCTAATGCTCTATTGCCTTCTTGCTTAGATATAACACCTTTATCCATAGCGTTTTTTATCTTAAAATAATCATCCGCTTTTTCATTCCAAAAAGCTAAAATATTTTCATCTAAAGAAGCATTACCCGTACTACCTATTTCATTTACCTTACTATACATAGTTTGCATTTGAGCGCTTTCTAACTCTGCTTGCTTCTGCATGTAAGCTTTTTCTTTACGAATATTCTCCGCTACTTCTACTCCAGTCTTAGCAACCTTATTAACTATATCATTACCACCATCTATAAAAGCATCAAATGATTTATTTATTACCCTCTGTGGGTTTGTGTATCTATCTAAAGCCATAGTATTTTATTTTTATTCTTCTAGTGATGCACCACTCATTGCTACACTTGCTCCAGAAGCAATAGAACTACCTATACCCATTATAGCTTTATTTCTAGCTGCATCAGCATCCAAAGCGTTTTGTCTAGCATTATCTATTAAACCAGCTGTTCTGTTCATTTGTGCTTCGTGAAAGTTAATAGCATCTTGTTGTTCCATAGCGTCACCTTTAGCTTTCATCATGTCTAATTGCTGAGCACCTTGAGCTCTTTGAATAGCTACTTGTTGTTCTCCTTGAGCTTCTAATTTTTTGTTTTGAACTTCTTGAGCATTGATACTAGCAGCTATACCTTTCTTACTTTGTAAAGCAGCTTGCGCTAAAGCAGTCGCGCCACCTGCGCCCATACCAGTTTCCATCATAACATCTAAACTATTTGCTAAGGCTATATCAGATTGTTCCGCTTGCATTTTAAAAGCTTCAGTAGCCACTGTTAAGTTAGCATACGGATTATCTAAATTAGCAAATTGATTGGTTAAGTTTTCGTAAGGATTAGTAAATTCTGGTCTACTAGCTGTTAAATTGTCTAGTTGTTGTTGCATTATATCTGCTTGTGTGTTAGCTGCGTTTCTAGCATTTTTAGCTCTATGAGCAGCTATACCAGAAGTTGTTGCTCCTGCTGCTGCTGCTACACCACCTGCTATTAACGCCGCTGTTCCTACTGTCATTGCTGCTGCCATAGTTTATTATTTTAAGTATTTGTACATTTCAAATGATGGTTTTTTATCTACCCACCATCCTAATTTTTTATATTTATTTACTAAAGATTTATTTCTACCAACAGAGTAAACAAAACTGTATCCTAAGTTTTTACATATTGTTTCAGCTGCTGTAATAACTTGCTCTATTAATTCGCTTCTATCTTTCTCTTTGTAATGAGGATTTGATATAACAAACTCTAGCCAAGCTGTTTTAGAATTAGAAGTAAATATAAAACATGCTGCTACTTTTGTTTTGTCTTTTTCTATTATAACACCACCAGTACCACCTTCAGGCAGCATATCCCTATGTGGTGTTTTCCATTCTGGCCAATAATCCCACCATGAGACAAGATCTTCCCAGTCATCTTCTGTAATTTTTCTTACGTTCATTTAATTAAATTTAAGTTGAGGATATATTATAAGATAATCCTACTTGATAAAGTTCTTTCATTTTTCCAGGTGCTGTAGTAGCGTCAGTAGATAAAGTAACAACGTTATAAAATCCTTTTATACCGCTCATTTTATCACCCCATATTACTTCTCCAGGTCCCTCTTGAGAATCATTAACTAAGTTAGCTACATATCTATTTTCTTTTCTTGCAAACCCTGCATTGAATATTGGTTGAACAACAGCTGCTGATCCATAGTTTGGTGGAACTGCAGAATCATATTGACCCTCGTAGTAACTATATATTTGATTTGTTTCATCTATTCTATATTGCCAAGAACCACCAAAAAAGTCTTCTCCAGTTTCGTCAGAAAATATAGGAGCTATCAACCCTTGTGATCCATCGCTTCCAGCTTGTACAACTTTCCAACCACTACTACCTTCGTAATCTATTGTTAAGAAGTTTTTCTCTATAGAAGGCATAGCGTTTGCTATTATAGTCACAGTAGATGGATATGTATTTCCATAAAATACACCTCTATTTGTACCTGTATCATTATCCTTGTATTGTTCATATATTCCAAAGTCTCCTACGCCTGTAATGTTCCAAGTGTCATAAAAGTTGTTTACAGTATAGAATTTGTTTTTTAAACTACCTAACAAACCTGGTCTATAAGTATAAAAACTAGGCCAACCATTTATTTGTTCGTCAAAACCTATAGTATAAAAAGAATAATCTTTACCAACTGTTAGATCACTGTCTTTGTTATATTGTATAGAGCAAACGTATTGTTTATTGTATATATCCCAACCTCCAAAAATATAACTTTTATTTTTAGATATTAATTTTATTTTACCACCATAGTTTGGTGGTTGAATAGCATACCCGTTTGTATATATCCTAGACGGAGTGTAACTATTATCTATACTATTTACTATTAAAGCGGAGTTGTCGATGTTGTTGTCACCTGTTAATGGAACAAATTCTTGAGTAGACGAGTTGTAGTATTCTAAAGTACAACCAATAAAACTATTACTTATTATTTCAGTGTTAGAAGGTGTAAATTCTAAGTAAGTGAAACCATTACTACCACTTGATTTAAAAGATACACTGTCCAACTCTAATGTAAACAAGTTATCAAACTTATCATTAACATCTGCTAAGTTATCTCTAAACCAATCTCTCATACCGTACTCAGATATTTCTGTAATACCATCATGAGATAATCTAAGAGCAGCATTTCTCTGTGTGTCTATAAAATACTTTTGAAAACTGTATATAGCAAAGCTTTCTGGATTTTGACTTATTCCATACTCACCAGCGTAAGGAGTTATTTGACCTATAACAGCTGATCCAGCTTGAGTTTGAGTACCACCTTCTGCTGTATAGATAGTATCTTTATCTATTAAAGCTCGTTGGCACTTATTTTCTTGCAGTACTAAAAGGTTTGTCTCTTCTGCATAAATCTTTTGTATACTACCATATTCTGGATTGGCAGACTTAGTTATAACAGTTCCAACTGGAAATTGATTAGTCCTATTTATACCAGTTCTAGAATTAAAAACACCTGAATATATTAGCGAATTAAATCTATGTTGTTGTATTGGTTCTTCTTCATCTAAGAAAGCTCTAGCACCTAATGATATTTCAGCATTGTTAAACCCTCCTCTTATTCTAGACTCTTCCAAGTACCAATTTTCGTTATACGTACCATCAGCTGATTTTGTAGCATTTAGATCCCCATATGAACTTCCTAAAGCTGGAGCACCGCCTGGACCTACGTTTGTTTGAGGCGAAGCTTGAACTTGACTAAGCGGCCACACGCCTCTAGATGGTGAGGTAAAGCTACCATATTTATCTAGGTAAGTAGTCGATAATGTTAATGTTTTTGAAGGTTGTTCAGTTTTTATTTTCTTTAACCAAAAAGAATTAAAATATTCAACCTCAACACTGCCATCCGGTTGAATTTGTCCACCAACTATATTTTCTCTAATAAAAGTGTTTAAATCACTTATTTTACCAGAAGTACTTGTTTCATAAAATATCTCTAATTGAGAAACTGTGGGTGTTGTTTCATAAACAGCCGCTTGATAATCTTCCTTATTTATTGGTAAAGCAGTATCTGATGCTCTACCTAAACTAAATTTGTTTTCAACTATAATAGACGGAGGATCTGTATCTGCTTGCCATAAACCAGCGTATTTTCCATCAACAAACATGGCTTCAAAATTACCTAATGATCTAACTTTTAAAGATAATCTTCCTGGATATATCTGTCTAGTGTATTCTCCACTCGCAGTAGGTGGTGTGTTTGGCACACCGTTTTTAACTGTAAAGTTATTTATGGCTATTCTAGGTATTAAATCAACATCACTAGTTGCGAATTGTTGTTGAACAGGAGTAGCCTCATTTAAAGCAGGCGGCACTTTATTAGCATTGTCAGTTAATAAAGTAGTAACATTTAATGTACCACCATTAGTTGTGCTAACAAACTCTGATTCCACAGTGTCATTTGGATCTCCATTAGCTGTGTTATTATCGGCTCCAGCGTATTTTATTTCTCCTGCAGTGGTAACTCCCGATCCAACAGCACCTGTTATCTCAAAATCATAATCATTCAAAATGTTAGCCACAACACAATCAAAAGTCTTTGGTATCCACACACCACCATTTTCAACATAGTAAGATACACCTGTCAATCTCATACCTTCAAGTATTGGAAAAGTACCTGGTGTAGCGTGTTTGTCTTTATCAACAGTTAATACTTTTGTAAAGACTGTTTTTTGTTCTAAAAAAAGTTTAAATGGTTTTGGAGTTGGACTTCCTTGTAGTAAACTAGGTAGATAAACATTGTAATAACTCTGCTCTGTTTGTTTAATTACAAATCTATAACTATAATAACCCAACTTGTTTAAAGGTTGAAAAGCTGTTATCACTGAAGCTTCAGGATCGGTAACAGCTATAGGTGGTACAAATGGATTTGTATAATTTCCTGTAACCTCTATTTTACCTTCCGCTAAACCATCTAGTTCAACACTTACTATGGTAGCTGTTTGTATTTCTGTAGATGGAAAATTAACCCATTGTAATATATCTCCAGGTTTGTATTGGTCGTTAGGACCTGAAGTTTCAAAAGTAACTTCCCATATATCATAAGTGTTGCCAGTTGTTATAACGTCAACTGTAAATTGAGCAGATCTTAACGACAAAGAATTTCCAGATACTGGAGAAGTATATAAGCCAGGGTAACCTGTTAAGTCTATAGTATCAGGTATAACTTCATTAAATAATACTTTTAAAGAGTCACCAGGCCAATCTATAATACCGGCCCTCGGCGCTTGCATGTTTTTTATTGTAGGAGTGTTTGGTGAAGGATTAAAATTAGCATAAGAGTCTTGTAAAGAATTTACGTTGTTAAAATAAGGGTTATAAACAGTAGAGGCACCAAAATTAATAGGATTGTTTACGAATGGAGTATCAATGTCAATAACTTGTTGATTGGTTTTTACAGCTTTTGAAAGTATAACATCTGAAGATCTACCATATCTATCTGATAATATAATACCTAACTGATAAGTTCTATTTTGCTTTAACGTATGATTAGGATATTTTATATCACTATTTGTAGTTCCTTTAAAAGCAGGGGTAAATTTTGAACTAACACCGGTTGAAAAATCTAACGACAACGGAGAAGTATGTCTATCATAAAAATTACCATATATTATTCTATTTCCAGAGGTTGATTGAGTTTTAGCTCTTATAGGAACGTTATCGTAAACTCTACTTATCTCAGAATCTCTAATAGTTTTTATAGGCTTTTCACTGTTGTATTCATACTCATAAAAAAAGTCAGCGCCGTTCTTAAGATCTTCTTTAACATCAATTGTTTTAACAACTTTTAAAGCTAACCCATCAGATTCTTTATATAGAATATCTATCTCTTCAACCTTTAATTTATTATTAAGATCTTGAGCTTGATATTCTAAAGGTATTTTTAAACCAACTTTACTAACTTTATTAACAAACCAATCAATATCTGTGTTTTTACCAGCTTGTTGTATTTGATATACAAACTGATTAAAATTAGTTGGATCTACAGGAGCTTTACCTATGTTACCTAAAAAATAGCCCTCTTGTTTTGGTATAAAAACTTCTTGTGTAAAAGGGGAAACTATAGAATATTCTCCATCATCATACTTAAACCTATAAGCAAATCTTATAAACTTGTCTTCCATAAAAACTGGATCTCCTGGAAAATCTGCATTATAAAACTTATTAGGAAGTTGTATTGTAAGTGTATCTCCAGCAGTTAAAAATGAAGTTAAATCAACACTAGTAAAACTTGATGAGTTTTCAATTGAGTCTAATTGTTTTATATAAAATCCAGAACCAACGCCATTACCTGTTATTACTTCAGTTATAACATATATAGCATCTTGATTTAATTTCGGGTTATTTACTCTACAAAATATATTTTTAGCATCTCCAGTATTTTTTGTAAAGCCATCTTCAATACAGAAAGCAGGTGGTCCAGTTGCGACTCCACCATTGTAGTTGTTATAAACTTGCTCTGGCATACTTCTAGTACCATATAAATGTATTGCGGATAAATAAGGGTTGTCAGCTGCGGATCCAGCGCTAAAGCTTATTTTAGTTCCATTTTGGCCGTCGTAAGTAACATTGTTAGGTGTTGCTTTTACTATATGGCCATCTATCCATGGTGAAGACACATTTTTGTTTGTTTCTTCTATTAAATAAAGATCATATAATGTAGGCTTACCTGTAGGATCACTTGATTTAGTAAGTTGAGAGGATAGATCTCTATCTATAAATATCATATAATTACCTGCCCAAGCACCTGGTAAACGCTCTGGTGTACTTCCTTCGTAATTTGTTTCACCATCTTTTTGAAACCAAGCTAGTTTAAATTCCCAACGTCTAATTATTCCTCCAGTTCGAGTCTCGACATAACCTTTTAAACCAATATTGTTTGATAGCTTTTCTACTATGGTAGCGCTTAAACTAGGGTTGCTAACTACAAAGTAATCATATATAGCATCATATCCACCGCCGTTTCCTATTTGTTTATCTACAAAAAAAACTTGATTATTACCTGATAATTCATCAATGAATTCAATTGTATTAGTTAGTTCAATAGCTTTGTAAGGATAGTATTTTGCTACAGAAATGTGATCCTCACTATAGTAATAAGTGTTATCTTCTATAGCTGTTTCTACATTTATTTTTCTAGGTTGATTTCTATTATCCGTCCAGAATAATAAACTTTCTATCATGTTAGAATCGTTTATCCTACTATTTATAGAAAAATTTAAAAATGAACCTTGTACTATTATTTGTGAAATTTTTGTTTTAGTGTTGAAATACACTATAGCGTGGAAAGAAGTTTCCGGAGCAGGATAAGAAAGTAGGTCATCAGAGTTATCTTGATAGTCTGTTAAAAATACAAAAATCCTATCTGTTGAAACATCAATACACCAACCAATAGCTTCAACAGCGTGGTTAGTGTTTTTACTTAGGTCGTTTAAAAACTCATTACCTATTATATTTTCAAGAGCACCAACATCATCAGCTTCAGATCTACTAACAGAAACGTTAACACCATCTCTGTATTCTCCAGCTTGAAGTAAACGCGCGTCTAAGTCTTTGTTCATTTTTGATTGAACAAAAGTATGTGTAGATTTATTTGCCATTTAATTAATGTTTAATCCATTTAGATTGACCTCTAAATACTTGTACTATCTCATCTAATTTTAGATTTGACAATCTTATTTTAGCGTTTCTAGTTTTTACGTATTTTTCTCTTTTATAAAAAGCTTTACTTCCACCGTCTATGTCTCTGCGTGAAGCTATTATATTGTACATTATAGACATATACATTGCTTCTTCTGCTAGCTTAGGTACTTTCATATCTTTGTCATATGAAAGACCGTCTGATATATACTTTATAACTATTAGTTTATTTGCTAAATCACTAGAAAAAGAAACAGAACCTGTTCTTTCATTTATGCTAAACCAACCATTTACATTACTAACCTCTGGATTTAAACCATATCTCTGGCCGTACGCTTGTTTCCACCATATATAATCATATACACCTTGATTTTCAAAAGGATCGTAATCACCTGTTATTACAGCATCATTAGCGTTTTTCCAAGCTTCTTCAGTAAGAGATTGATTAGCTTCATTATTACCACCAAAAGAGTTTTGAGTTATTTGACCTTTAGCATCTTGTATTGGTAACTCAATAGGATTAGTACTTAATCCATATAAAGGGTTAATAGTATGTAGTATACCGTTTTTATCTACCCAAGCAACTCTAACGTAGTTTACATAATCTTGAGGAATAGCAACAGATAAGCTAGGGGGAATTGTTAGTTCTTGAGATTTTAAACAAGGTAAAGTATCGTATGATAACTCTTGTAAACTTCTTTTAGCATGAAATATAACTTGAGATCTTTTAACACTGTTAAGTATTTGGTCTTGACCTGTGTAAGCAACCATGAAGTTATCTATTATATCATTTAAAGATATATAACTATAACTACCTAAGTTTTGGTCTATAGCACTTTGTTTTAATTGACATAATATAAAGTCACCAATGTTCACTACTGTAGTAGCACCCGCTGTTAATTCTAATTCATTTTTACTAGGATCTTTAACTGTAGTTTCAGACTCTGGAAACGTAACACCAGTTGTTAAGTTAATTAAGTCGTAATTAGAAGCAGCACCAACTTGATTAGCGTTTATATCAAAAGCACTTACTAGCTGTGTATTAAAACCTACACTTCCATTGCTAGTGTTTCCAAAAGAAAAAACTGTTTGAGATGTTGTTTTTAATACTATTTGTCCTGCGTAATAAGCAGCGTTTGTTTCTTTAATTAGTCCCATATCTTATTAACTTGCTTGGATTTGATCTATTCTAGCTGCGTTACCAGCTGCAGCTTGTATTATTTCTTGATCTCTTATAATCACACCAGCATACATTAGTATCTTAACTATCAACTCAGTTTGATCTGTATCATCTATTTCAAAGTTTTGATTAGGAGCGGCGGTGCTATGTAAATATTCACCTCTTGCTCCAACTGTATAATTCCAAACAACGTCTTTAGGTTTTCTAACGTATTCCACAGTGTACTTACCTTCAGCCACTGTAGAAACTTCAGCTGGAAGTATTTTAATTTTTTGTCCTTCTTTATAATATATAGGCCAGTCTAAAGATGGCGATGTTAATCTAGATCTTCTGTTTAAATTAAATTCATGTCTAGTAACTTGTTCTATTTCTACAGGTAAATATGATAAATTATTAAAATGTATAGTACCTAATCTATGAACTTTATCTGTTAATGTAGTGAGATCTCCTTCTCCTAATTGAGAAGTAACCGCAACAGCTATATCTTCTTCTGTTTCAAATCTAGCTATTTTTTCTTGTAATAATTTTATCCTATTAGCGTACTCACTAGAGTTCTCTCCAACTTTTAATTGTTGATTTAAACTTTCAAAATAACTTTCAAATATTTCTAACTGAACTTGCGTACCTATTTGGTTAAATTCATAAGGCGTTAAATAACCTCTTTGTTCTTTATTAAGAATACTTAATACTGTTTTGTATACTGTATTTACGTTAATGTTAGCCATATAAATTACTTTAAAAAAGGGCTACCAAACGTAGCCCTTATGATTATAATCACTTGTTATTTTAGTTTTTTCTCTATAGACTTATACACTTCTATACCTTCATCTGTTTTAAACCATGAAGCTAAAGCTGTATATGGATGTTCATCAAATGGAACAGTCATAAGCTTACGTCCATTGCTAGCCCAAGAGAAAGTTTTATTATCTGAAGATAATTTTATTATTCTAGCTTCAGTAGCGTTTATACCAAAGTTTCTTAACACTACGTTTTCATCTTCCGATAAGTTGATGAATAGTCTAGGATTACTCTTAGCGAATAATAATAAATCTCTTTTTAATTCTTTAGAACTTAATTTACTTACGTGAGAACCTTGTTCTACCCTTAAAATTGCTTCTGCTTGCTCAATATCCATTTCATAAGCTATATTTAAAGCAGCTACTTCATATTCTAGTTCTTGAAAGTCATCTTCAGCTTCAACTATTGGATCATATTTTTCAAATATTACACCATTGTGAGGATGTTTTTCTAAAAACTCTTGAAGGTTTCTTTTTTCTTTGGGAACCATTAAATGACCCTTGTCAAATATGATATGCTTTAAAGTTGCTGGTCCTTCTTGTTCGTCTACAAATATACTCTTTTGATTTGTAGCATACCTCAACTCTCTTTCATATCCCAAATCTGGATCAAACCAAACCAATGGGTATCTTCTTGAATGTCGAGAAGGTATAGTATAAGTTAAAGGCGTTTTGTTACCTAGTAAGTAATAGTTTTTATCTTTGTATTCCCAAGATTTTTTTTCTTGAGATTTTTTTTGTTTTGTTTCCATAATATAATATAATATAATAAGTAAAAGACCCCGCCGAAGCGGGATCATTGTTATGTTTTAATTTTATTGAACCTCTTCAAGAGTTATATTGATTATACCTATGTTTGGGTATGTTTCAAAATAACCTTTAAGTGTATCATTTAAAATTGGCATTGATTTTGGTTCTTGCCAAGCGTCTCTAAAACAGTGTGATATTTTCATTGATATTTCTTTAAATAATATCTGATCTTCATTCACAGAACCGTCAAGTCCGCTAAACGCTATTTTATAACCAAACTTTTTAGTACCTGATCCAGTTATACTATTAGTTAAGTAAGTGGCAATTAACTGATCTGAGTCAGATCCATACCACCCTATCACTGTATCAGCATCCATGTATTTTTTACCAGTACCTCCATTATCGAAAGCAGTTGGAATATACATGCTACCTGGTAAGTCACTTATATTAGCAGGTATAGTGAAAGTTATATCAAACGCACCTGTTGCTATATTGTCAGCAGCAGTAAATGAAAATGTAACAACATCTCCAGGTTTGTAATCTTTACCAACTCTAGTTATAGTAATCTTTGTTATAGCTGGTGAATTGTCAGTTGTAAATAGTAACTGTAAACCAGAACCACTACCACCTGTACCAATTTTATTAGTTGTATTAGGCCCTTGTATATTTCCAGTAGCACCGGAAATATCAAAAGCACTCTGAATAGGCGCCGCGTCTTCATAACCGTTTCTAAAAACTAAGTTATCAACGCAGTTTGTTTTTATTAAGTTTTGCATGTTATTTAGTTTTTACGCCGTCAGTTCCGGCAAGTTATCTTGTCTTATTTCCACAGGAGTATATTCACTAATTGGCTCTATTATTGATTGGATATCTGCAATAGCTAACGGTGTTAAACTGTTTTCTACTATAGCAGCTTCTACTTCATTAACCATATCTTGAGTAACTAGATTTTTTCCAGGCATTAGTTCTAAAGCGTAAACTCCATTTGAGTTACTGTGACTAGGTTGGAAAAGAATCGTAAATGCAGATCCAATACCACCATAAGTCTCAATAGTTGACTTAATAGTTACATATCCTGCTACATTGAAATATACGTCTACTGCTTTTGCGTTAGGGTCTCCTTCTTCAGTATATGATTTTAGCTTTATTATATTTTTCATAATTTTTATTATTTAAAAGATTAATAAAGAGAGTGACAAAAAAGCCACTCTCATTATAAAAATATTAAGCTCCTTTAAATAACACGAAGTTATTTGCAGCTTGCGTAACTAAACATCTTTCAGATAAGAAGTTAACTCTTAATACATCTAAATCAGTAGTATAAGCACCACCAACAGATCCTGTGATCCAAGCTTTGAATCTTCTATCTTCTGTTTCAGAAGCTCTATATCTTACGTGTAAGAAAGGTCTTCTGATATTAGATCCCATCATTTGGTCGTATACTGTAGATGTACCAGCTGGTATCATAACACCGTCAATAGCGTTATCTAATCCTCTAGTAGTAGCATCATTTAAGTATTTCCAATCAGTTTTGTAGAAGTCATAAGAACCTCTTCTGAAACCATTGAAACCAAAGTTAAGAGCCATTTCAGCTTCGTTATCGAATAAACCGAAAGAAGCAGACTGTGTAGAAGCGAAAGATCCATTTACAGCAGCTAACATATCATCAAAGTCAAGAGCAGTTTGTCTTGATAAGAACAACATGTTTTCTTCTATAGCACCTTGCTTGTCTAATTGCTTTAAGATCTCATCAAAGTCTGCTAACGCACCAGAACCTGGAGCAGCAGCACCAGCAAAACCAGAGTATACATTTCCTCTTGTTTCGATAGCAGCAAATAAACCTTCAGTACCTTTGATGTTTTGAGTAACTGGACCACCAGTTGGTTTAAAGTTACCACCAAAAGCAACAGTACCTGTCATTTTCTCACCTTCAACCATAGCCATTTCAAGATAATCTTCAAATCTTAATCTTGTTTCAGCTTCAGCTTTTAGATACCATAAGTATCCAGATGTTCCATCTTCAGTTGCAACTTCAATCCAGCCAATTTGAGCAGCATCAGAACCACTCAACTCATAGTTATCTTTTAAGATAATTGGAGAGTTGTTGTAAGTTGTAACACCTGGCTCAATAGCACCAGACATTCCGTCACTTCCTTTTGGAAATTCAGAACCGTATACAAATAAGCTATTAGAACCTGCACCTGTTACAATACCACCTGGGATATTAGCAAAAGTACTTTCGTATAATTCACACTCTAACACGTAACCATTAGCGTTGTTTAATCCAACAACTAAAGCTTTAACAGTTACTAATCCTGTAGCGTTATCAGAAATTAAAATTGTATTACCAACTCTAACACCTGAAGTACTTGGATTACCATTACCTGGAGTAATAGTAACTAAACATTTGTTACCACCACCATTAGCAGCTACTTCAACAGTATCATACGCTACGTGTAATCTATTTTGTTCAGACCAAATTACTTGATCCGATGTCATTGGCATTTCAGCGCCAACCATTCTTAGGAAACCACCTAAAGTTCTGTTTCCATATCTTTCTACCTCTTGTTCGTACAATTCTGGTAGATATTGCTGTGTCCATTGTTCTACACCTGCTGGTAAATTGTTAAAGTCAATGTAGTTGTCTTGAACAGTTACCTGATTTGGCATTGGTTTTAAACTTGGTGGAACAGCTCCTCCTGATAAACTCATAGTTTAATTTTTTATTATGTTCTTTTTTTAATTTTCAACTTAGTGCTATCTACGCCATTAATAGCTCTAACTCTCCATCCATTAGGCATCACCTCACCCTGTTCACCCGATCTAGGGTTTTGATTAATGTTTTTTGAATTTTGAACTATATCTCTAGTCGCATCAGCTTTGCCTTGCTCGTAGAAATGATGTGCTATTTTATCAGCGTTTCTAGCAGTGTAAAGAGCTTTGTGATAACCAGCATAATCAGTTACATTTCCGTTTTCATCCATAAATTTATTAGAAAACTTATTTATATCTATTTGATTATCTGCTATATCTCTTGTATTAGAAACTTTATATCTAAATTTTTTATCTCCAACTTCAAAATCGAAACCTTCAAATTTTTCTTGAAAATAATCTTTAGTATTGTTTATAAACATATTTCTCTTTTCCTGCATAGATGATTGCTCATCGTTGTATCTATTGAAAAAGTCCATAGCTTTCTGTTGTTCTTTAGTAATAGATGGCCTCAACTTGATTTCATCATAATATTTACTTTTCATTGTGTCCAGAAAAGTTCGGGCTTTAGCAACTTCTTCTTTGTATTTAAGCTTCTGCTTTCTTACAAATCTTTCTTCGTCCACTTCCTCATCAAATCTAAAGTTATCTTCCATTAGAAAACTAACTTCATCATCTGTTAAGTTCGGTCTAGTCTTTTTATAATATTCTCTCACTAATAAACTATCATCATATTGAGAGTAATCTTTGTTTAATACAACATAATCTTCTACTGATCCTCCGGTTTCCTTCATAAAAGCAACAAGTTTTTCAACATTGTCTGGTAATTTTATTTCAGGTTTCTCTATAGGCTTTTCAAAGCTTTTAGGTTCTGGATCTACATTGTCGTATTTTTTGTTCTCGTGTATTTCAACTATCTCTTTCTGTGTAGTTTCGCTAGGTTCTTTTGTTGGTGCTTCTGACTTAACTTCTTCAAGTTCAACTTTTGGTTCTTCTGTTTGTTTAGGAACGGGTTGTTCTTCTGGTTGTTTTTGAACGGCATCTTCTACTTTTTTAATTTCTTCTTTTTCTTTTCTTAAGTTAACTTTGTTAACCTTGTTTTTAGTTTGAGTTAGTTTTTTTGGTTTTTTCTTCATTTTAAACTCACCCTCTTGAGGTACATCTTTTTTTTCCATAATATAAAATATAATAATTAAATGTTAAGCGCTGTTTCACCTGATTCGTTTTCAAAGTCGATAGGTGTAAGATCATTTTTCTTTTGATCTATCATTGCGCTTTGTTGTGTTCCAACGATTTTAGTTCGTTTATCTTTTCTGTTCTCTATTTCTTGTTCTCTTTCAGCCTCTCTGTTTATTTTTTGCTGACCTAATTGCATGTTGTAGTTAAACTCAAGCTCCATTAATTCTCTTTTTATTTGAGCTTCAACTCTCATTCTTTCTATTTCAAATTGAGATTTTCCTTTTGCAACTTTTAAATCAACATCCATAGTTGCTTGCTTTTTCTGAACTTCTGCCATTGCAGCAGCTTCACTAGCTTGTGCGTTAGCAGCGCCTTGAGCAGCTATGTTTGCTTCGTTAGCTTCTTGCGCTGCTTTAGCAGCTTGCTTACGTTTTAGCTTAATCATTTGATTAGCTAATTTTAAGTTGTTGATTTGCCTAATATCTATAGCGTCTTCTAAATTTATACTTCCACTTGCTATAGCCGCTTGTATATTTTGCTCTAGTTGATCTTTTTCTTTTTCATCAGGAACTAAATCAAAATATATGCCATAGTCATATAGATGCATATCTTCTAAGTCGTTTAATTGACCTACATTCCAAGTTGATATACTATTTTTAAGAGCTTCATTTGTTAATTCGAATTGTAAAGCATCTGAAGTTCTTAGCACTATGTTCTCGCAAGTTCTTATAGTTAAATATAAATATGAATTTAATATGTGTTTAGTAGCAGTGTTACTATTAGCTGCTGCTAGTTTTTGTAAACCTACTAATGAGTCTGAATTAGGCATACTACCGTCTCTAGCTTCGTTAAGTCCGGTGACATCTCTTATCATTTGTAGGTAATATTGATAAGTAGATATAAGTGATTGTATTTTGTTACCGCCTGAATTAGCTTGTAATTCTTGTATAGGTATTCTACCAGGGTTTGGATCTCCCTCTTGAGTCATTGATCTACCTAATATACTACCAGTTTGAAAATACATATTCAAAGCTTCCTTAGCATTATAACTAGTGCCATTACCTAGATCTACCTCTGCTAAGCCATCAACATCTAAATACACACCATCTGGTATAACTTTAGATATAACTTGCTGTATCTTTAAATGAGTAAGTTGAATCATATCTGCAAAGCCCATCATTCTACTTACTAAACTTTCTATTCTACCCATGTATAATTTAGGAGCGCAGATATTGTAATTCATATTAACTTTAACCAGATTTGACTTTGGTCTAGTCATGTTTTCAGCCATCTTCCACTGCAGCATCATATCATAACCTAAAACTTTTACACCACTATATAAAACTTCTATTGATCTAGAAACTTTATCAAAATTTTCATTTGGCTCCGGATTAAAAGTGTCTGGTTTTTCTAACGACTTTTCTAAACCTGTTGGTGTTTTCTTAATTTTAAAAACTTGATCACTATAAGTTTTGTATTCAAAGTATAGTAAATATATTGCGTTTCCATCTTGTCTACCATTCCAGTTGTATAAGAAATTACTATTACCTTGATATCTTTGAAGTTCTTCTAATTCAGCATCTGTTAAATGAGGAAACTCTTTTTTGCACTCTTCAAGTGTAATACTTTTTACTTCACCTACGTACCATATATCCTCAAAGTTAGGATCTTCCGTATATGAGTATACCATTCTAGCTGGATCTACATATTTTACAGTAACACCTTCAGCTTTGTTGAAGCTTGTTTTCACAGCACCTATACCAAGGGTAACTAAGTCTTCTATAACTCTTCTTTTTGTTAAGTTATATTTGTTATAATCTAACGTATTATTTATAGCTTCTTCACACGCTATTTCACTAGCTTGCTTGTAAGATAATTGCATGTGTAAATCTAATTCCTCTTTATTCTCAGGAAGTTCTTCAGGGTTAGAAGTATTGAAAAGGTTTAAACCAACAGCTTGCTGTAAACTTGTTAAAAACTCTTTTGCTTGCATATCTCTAAGTATATCTTCCGCATACTTAGATCTCATTTTTCTTGATTCAGGATCTTGAGAAAAAGCTTTTATATCATAAAGCTTATCGTCCATTCCATTAACTACTATGTCTACAAACTTAGGTATAATAGGAACTGGTTTCCAGTCTAGGTTCAAGTACGACAAATCACCGTTAATAGCTAACTCATCTTTATATTTTTGAACTGGTTGTTCTGCACGTGCATACAACCTGCGCATTCTAAAGTTATTAAAATTAGTATTCCATCTATTATCTACTCCAGATCTAGTTCCACTAAACCAATCACCTTCAATAGCACGACCTACTTTTTGCCCGTACTCCCAACTTTTCTTAACCTCATCAGGTACTACCTGATCTGGAAAACTACTACTATTGTTTGTGTAAATCTTCATTTATTTAATTATTTGTGAAATAGATCCTTCATTATTGTATCTTCTTATTCCTAAATCTAAAGGAGCTTTACTAGCTCTTTCAGGTATTGGTCTATATTTATTTTTATTACAAGCCATTATAGCTAGCCCAGAACTTATAGAAGCATCATGTTTAGTTCTATTGTTAATATTAAAGCCAGCCCAGTCATTAAGTGTGTTATTAAAATACATATCACCATATCCACTTTCTATTTCTCCTACATGATTTTCAATATAATACTCTATTGCTGCCGCATGTGCTTGTTTAATATCTTCACTTGAGTTTGGTATTCCACCAATTTCTCTTTCTGTTGTAGATAGCTTATTGTATAACCTGTCTGGTCTATTCATGCTGAAACCTCTATAACCTCTTCTTTTTAAATAATACAATAGTCTAGGTTTGTTGTTTTCAGCTAATATAGGCATACCATAAAAAACTAAAGCCATTAATATCTCTTCAAAAAATATTTCAGCTGTCTGTGGTCTTGCTATATATTCTAGAAAAAAATGATTAGGCGGCGCATCTTCCATTGAGAACTTAGTTAATCCATGAAGCGCTCCTTTAGACCCACGGCCATCGACAGTGCCACTAATATCATAAGAATCACAACCAAATGCTCCGATATGATCGTTTCCAGGGTATCTAGTTCCATTATTTATAATCACTCTATTTTGTAAATTTTTAGGTGGAACCCAAGATATTTTAAACCTACCATTATTATTAGGTAAAAATATAACGTTTGTATCTTTAATACCGTTTTCCCACATAAAACTCCCTTGAGTTATAGCAGTTCTATTATTAATTTCTTCGTTAAAATCTATTTGTTGATATATCTTAGTTAAATTAAATAAACTATTCTTTGTTTCGTCTCTAAAAGCATGTTCTTCTGTTCTTGGAAATTGCCTGTAATATTCATTTAATCCATCTTGATCTTGCTTTAAACCTTCTACTTCGTTATTCCAGTGGTCTATTACTCCTCGAGTAACTGTTCCACCTTGTTTTGTTTTGATTGGATCTGTCGGCGTAGTGAATACAGGTAATCCAAAAGTATCCATGAATCCTTCGTAGTTCCACTCCATAGGGATGAAAAGAGAATACAGTCCGCTAGATGTTTGTCCGTTTTTATTTCTTTCTGTAACGTTTGAATTGTAGTATAATTTTTTGAAGTTATCTCCACCTTTATCTAATGCGTTTGAAGTTGAGCCCATCATACATTTTCCTACGATCCTTGATCCTAATCTCAATGTAGTTTTTGTAACTCTCCAGTTGTTTAATATATTATCAGGTCTTTCCCATTTACCACTTTCATCGTGAGCTAGTATTTTTAACTTCTCACCATCATAGGAGTTATCTCCTGTGTTTTTCCAGTCTATAGTTGTATCAAGACCTTGTAATTCTCTAAGTTGTTCGTTACTTTCTATTTTACGTCTAGTAAGTTTTGAAGCTGGGACTCTATATGCCAGTTCGGTCTTAGGACGATCCATACCATCTTGGATTGGTTTGAAGAAAAACGGATAGTTAACGGATATCGGGACAACTTTATCTGTGAACATTTTTTTAGCATCTGCTCCAGTCTTTGAAAGGATGCCGAATCTTGCATCACTAGATATTGTGGCTTGGTTAACGAGTTCAGCTGAGGACATGAAAGAAAATCCACTCCGTCTGTTTTTAAGATAGCACATTCCATAACATCTATCATCTGCTTTGCATGCTTCCCAAAATATGAAGAAGAGTCTGTTTGACTCTCTATAATCGGGAGCTCCGACATCGATTTTTGACCACTGCAAATACATGTAATGAGTACCAGTGATGTAAGTAGGCACACTGTTATTAAAAAACCAGTAACCGTCTGATCTACGCTTAAATTCTTCATCTATATAATCGTACCATTTTTCTTTAAAATCTGAAGGATATTCTTCCCAATCAAACCTTGTTTTTATTCTAGCTAATTCTTTTGGGTATTCTTGCCTTTCCCAGTATTGTTCCTCTTTATTATCGCTTCGTTTAAAAGATTCTTCTTCTGCTGGTAAAGCGATGCGAAGATTTTGTATTTCAACAACCTGTCCAATTTTTCCTGTTTTACTAATTACTATAAAATCGTATTCTGGATCATAACCATACTCCCACTTCTTTAGTCTATTTTTCTTTTTTAATATAGAGGGATTAACAACTTCGTCTATTATTTTTACTAATGTTTGCTCGTAACTCATTTACTACGCCCTTCTGCAAAGCCTCTAAATATTTTTTGTTCTTTAACTTCTTTAGGTTTTTCGCTTAGTAATTCTTCTTCTTCGTTAATTTTATTTAGTATCTCAAAAGCATCCATTATAGCTAACTTTTTAGTAGCAGCGGCATTTTTAAGTCTATCAGCAGATACATCGTCTCCTGAGTCAACGATCTTTTCTTGAGCAACTTTAACTAACTCATCAATTGCTTTTTGCCCAGCTGCTATTATCTTTAGTTTAGTTTTCTTCGTATCCATAAGTAATAGCTATGTCTTTTGATTTCATACAATATAATTTCTCGTCATCTATAATAAACTCAAATTCAGAGTTTGGTGTAAATATAACAAGTGCTCCAGGTTTCAACCCTACAGCTTCTAAAGAACTGTTTGAATATTTCAATATACCAAAGTGTTCCTTCTCATTACTTACGGTTAGATGTGATTTTTCTTTAATAGGTTTGACAAAACAATAATCTAAATGACAGGTTTTATTGTACATATATATTTGATCTAAAGAACAAAAATACATATCGTCCTTAAAATAACTCGCACTGTTTCTTTCTCTGCCCTTTTGATCATACCACCTTCTAAAAATGTTATGATGTATATACACTATATCACCATTTTTTATATCAGTATCAAAAGCTGTAGGAGTAGAAACCACTACAGCTTTTTTACTTATAAACTCATGCTTTGATATAGTAGTATTAATGATAATTGATTTACCATTTACTTCTTTAACATTGTCATATCTTTCAAGATAAGGTTTAACAATGAAACTATATAGGCTTTTCATTAGTATTTCAAGTCAAATTCAACTGCTATAGCCATATTGCGATTAAATTTTTTCCAAGGTAATACTTCTTCATTTTTTTTTATATAAATTAAGTATTCACCATCTCCATCGTCTCCAATTATATCACATATAGTATGTCCACCATAAACCTCTTGACCAACAGAATAATGCATAGCATCATTTTTATAGTCAGAACCTATGCTTATTTTTCTTATTACACTAGACATTTTCTTTTTCTAATTCTTCTTTTTTTATCTCAGTGTAAGAACCATCTTCAAGATTTATGTTTATTTGACCGTATTCTTTTTCTAGTTCCGCTTTATACTCAGCAACAGTCTCATTTAATGATGCAATTTCATGAAGCAATGCGTGTTTTCTAGTTTCTACAAAACCTATTTCATTTAAAATTTCTGCTGTTTTTTGTTGTTGTTGCTGTATTTTTTTTAATTGTTCTTCTTTAATTTTCATTTTATTAAATTTAATTTGTAATTATTGTTAATAATAGTATCACCTACATTAGTCTAAATCTACTATTTCTACAGTATAACCTAAAGCTTCTAGTTGAGATTTAACTCCTTCGTGACCAGCTATTAACGATTGTTCAGCTGGAGCTACTATATCTACATTGTAGTTAGTTCCAAAATTATCTAATCTTAATATTGATTCTGCTTCAGCTTCATATAAAGCTTGTGATGCGTAGTTATATAACCCAGCGTTCATAGACGCTCCGTTCTTCGGTAATCCAAACTCTAGTCTAGAGTAGATTTCAGATAGTTCAGTAGCAGTTCCACTTACTACTAATTTAGCGTCTCCGCTTGCTGTTATTTTTAAAGCCATTTTTTGTTTTGTTTATGTTTTGTTTTTTTTTGTTTTTTTATAAATAAGTATCTTCTAGTTCTTGTAAAATGTTATTATATGTTGTATCGTCGTGATACGTATTGTATATTAGTATTCTATAAACTTTACCATCAAAACCATTACTTGGCCAATTACCACTACCATCGTAGTTAGCCATTATTAAAGAATTTTTTGTAGTATTTTTAGTGTAATTTGAAGCAACTAATGTGTTTGCAGTATCTTGTGTTCCGTCTTGTACTTTATTATTGTTATACTGAGTTCCTGATGATGTTTTAAATCTAAAACCTCTAACCTGCAATTGGTTGTTGCCTGAAGTATTTATTATTGTATATCCAGAAGCGCTGCTCATGTTGTCAACATATGTTTTATGTCTTTCATCGCTAGTTGTACCAGCTCCTACCCACCATCCGTCGTCATAACCAAACGCACCGCCAGAAGAATTATTAGACCATATGGCTTCATTTTCATTACCTGTATCCCAATCAGCAACAGCATAAAATGTTATATCGTCTGAATTATAATCACCAACAGAATTTAATACCTCCATACCGGAACTTCCACCAAATCCTTCTACACAAGGCTTTCCTGAGCCTTCAGGCCCTGACTGAATCCATCTTAGTTGATCACTAGAATCAGTTTGTCTAGCTATATTATTTGTTGAACCATTACCGTGCCATTCATATATATAATCTGCATCAGTTACAGGATCACCATTTGAGTCAAAAACATCAACTGCTGGGTCGAAGTCAGATAGTAAATTTGCGGTTGGTATTCCACCACTTGCTGATCCTGATATAAAACTAAAAGGTTGTACTATCATTATGAGAAGTTTAAAGCAGAGGTTCCATAATAAGTATTAGCAGCAGTGCATACTAAAGTTATTATATCAACAGCTGCATTGGTAGCTGTTAGCGTTGGAGCAGTACCGCCAGGCCAATTAACCGTTGCTGATGTACCTTCCCAATTTATAGTTCCATCACCTGCTGCAGGTTGAGTTATTTTTAAAATGTAAGTAGACCCTGGAACTTCATTTGTAGGATCAAAATCAGTGTCACTAGAAGCTAATGTAACTTCTTGTATATTTCCATTATCCCAATCTATTCCATCTATAGTAGCTGACGACTTAAGACCTACACTTACTTGACTACTGAAAGATGTTCTACCATTTTCTTTCATATTTAATAAGTCAGTACCATCTGAGTTTTCAATAACAACAGCTTCAGTACCGCTACTGTTTGCGTCTGTTACAACATATAAGTTGGGTCCGTTAACACCAAAAGTTCCAGTACCACCTATTCTTAACTTAGCATTGGCCGCGGAATTAGCACCTACAATACAACCATTGTTACCAACTGTAAAATTAACGTTTCCATTATTAATTGTAAAACCAGTGCTGTTGGATGGACTATATGGAGTTAAAGTAGTACCACCATAACCACCACTACCACTTGATATTGTTAACCCTGAAGGAGATGTTATTTTTACTAAACGATCATCTCTAATAGTTAGTATATCATTATCTGCACCATCTAAAAATCTTGCTGTGTACTTGCTAGTTGTTTGACCCTGGCCTTTAACTACTAGCCTATCGTTTACAGTTCCATTAATACCAACACCAACAGATACTTTATGATGTTCTAAACCTTGCGCACTTACATATAGCCAGTTTGCACCTGGTCCAAAATTAGCATGAGATGGATCACTATTAGAACCAGCGTTAAAAGCAGATTGATAAGAATAGTGAGTTACTGTGGATCCAACCTGTGCTATAGAGTAATTAGATTGAGGAAGCGCAGCATTATCATCTCCTCCAATTCTAAAGTCTCCCTGGTTTTTAACATTTCTAAAAAATAGTGTTGATGTTCCAGTTAAAGTTACTTCTCTATTAGTACCTGTAGGAATATCACCATCAGCCGTGTAAATACTACCACCACCACTACCACCAGCGTCGGTCCAGGCAGTTCCGTTGTAAAATTGAATTTTATTATCTGTTTCACTATAAACCATTAAACCATCCGCAGGAGAAGAAATAGCATCTCTTTCTGTATTAGTCATTGCAGGTGGTAAAAATCCTCTAGTTGAAGACGTCACAGCTAATTGTGCTGAAGGAACTATTTGAGGTGAAGTACCACTTCCTCCAGTTGATCCAATACCCATTTGACCACCATTAGAATTATAGTTTAAATATTGAAAACCACCAGATTTAAAAGCCATCCTAAATCCATTACCACTTCCAGCAATTTCTATATAATTACCACCAGCACTATTATTAAACTCAAATTTTCCAGTTTTAGCAAAAGTCACTTGAGTATCCGCTCCATCTGAAGCAAAAGGCCAAACTCCAGAAGAGTATTTACCTAACTTAACATTACCATCATCTGCTATAGATAACAAATCGGTTCCACCAGAATCTTGTACTTTAAGAGCATGAGTAGCATTGGTTAAGCCAGCACCTTTAATGTTAAGTCTAGCACTTAAGTTTGCAGTTGTATTTGTACCAATACCTACTTTACCACTACCATCTTGAGCCATGTCTATAATCCTAGAAGCATTAGTAAAGTCATATAAACTCCAGTTTTGATAACTATATCTTTCACTTCTAATACCAACGTTTTGATTACTACTCGCGTTTACTGATAGTGTTATTTTTCCAGTGTTACTAGTTAAGTTGTTTAATACATGAAAATCTCCTTGATGATAATATTCTATACCTTTTCTACTTAAGGTGTCATCATTCATGTTAATAGCAAAACCAGTTATTCCATTCCCAAAACGAGGTTTTATATAGACAGCAGCTTCTTGATTAGCGTTGTTATAGTAATTGACACTTGCTTTAAATACAGGTACATACCAACCTGTACTCCAAGTTGTACCAGTAGAATTCATATAACCTCCATACTGAGCGTTATTTGTATTTGAAAAATCAAATTTTAAATTACTTGAGTTTGCGCTTGAAGTATCTCCAGGTATAGATATTGTTCTATCTTCATTTATAGTACCATCAATAGTGTATATGTTATCACCGCCTCCTATCTCATCGGCTAACGCTTTCATTGTCCACCGCGCATTATCTTGTCCTGAGTAACCTACTATAAACTGTGATGTTGATGTTTTATCGGGCGTTATATTAGTACTAAACCCTGAGAATTTTTTTGCCATTATTTTGCGTTTTCTGTGACCATTTCAAAACCACCAACTTCGGTAATTATATTGTCACCAATTTCTGTTACTATTTCGTTTGCTCCAGGCGTAGGCCCAGGTTGCCCAGGAAGATTTGCTAACCTAGGTAAACTAATTGTTATACTTAACCAACTCATGATTGTGGAATTCTATTACCTACGCCTATCCAACCCATTAATATAGAGCTAAGATATTTGTTGCATCAGTATTAGATCCTTCTACCACTGAAGTTACAAGAACAGGTAAAAAAGATCCAGCATTAACACCTGTAAATGTTGCTGTGTTTCCAGACTCCATTACTACCTCTACACTTCCACTTCCTCCAACATATAAGCAGCATCCTCTACCACTAGTGTGAGGTATATCAATATTCGTTATAGTGAAACTAGCTTCTTGTCCAGGAGTTCCACCAACAATCTTAATAACATCACCTACACTATATCCAGAACCTGGATTGTTAACTGTAACACTTTGAACTCCACCATTTTTAACAGTTATATCAACAGTTAAACCACTTCCGCCTGCAGGAGCTACTACTGTACCAACGCCAGTAGCTGATGCTGTATAACCAGCTCCATCGTCTGTTAAATTGCTTATACCTTGATTTTCAGCTGTTTTATTTACTTGACCAGGAACTACTAAGACAGCATCGTGAGCGAATACTCTTGGCTGAGCTTGCATATTACCTTCTAATCCTCTTTTTGCCATTTTTTATTTTTTAATTTTTGTAATTTTTTCAGCGCCTCTAGATCCAAAGTACGCTACATATACTGTTATAAGTAAAGCTTCTAACAATGAAACCCAACCTGTTTTAATTTCTAATAGTACTGTTGAATCTAATACTATAAATATTGTCATGGCTAGAGTAAGATATATCAACGTCATAGGTCTAGTGTTTTTACTCAACCATGAATCACTTTTCATATCACTAGCCCATCTACTTGAAATGTTATTCATTTCAGCTATGTCTTGGTCTAGTAGCTTTAATGCCATTTCCTTATCTTCAGGCCCAATATTCTTATCACTTGTTATAAGATTTTTTACTATTCCAAGACCGCCTTGATCAGGTAAAAACTCACCTAACTGCGAAACTAACTTAGGAGCTTTCTCTGTTAAAAAAGCTCCTACTTTTGTTTCTTTAAATTTTTTCTTTGTTTTCTTACTCATATCTAAAGTTAATATCTTCCACCTCTTCTCATTAGTCTTCTCTGTTGTCTTCTAGCTTTTCTTTTTACCTTTCTTCTACTATCTCCTTTTTTATCATCGAACATGTCAGCTAAACAGAATTTTCTTTTATCATCTACTCTACAAACCTTAGTTTCTTTTGTAGTTTCAAGATTTTGTTTTAGTTTCTTATTTCTAGTTTTCCTACGTTTACTACCTTTCCTTGGGGGTGGTGGTGGATCACTAGGTGGTGGATCACTAGGTGGTGGAGTGTCAGGTGTGTCAGGCTCTTTTTCAAAATACTCATCACTAGCCGTAGCTGTTTCTGTTGTTGTATATTCTTGCTTAGGTTTATTTTTTTCATTATAAGCAATTGCAGCCGCTTTAAAATCTTCAAAAGTTGGATATTTTTCTTTATCAGCATTTTTGTAAGCTTCCGCATAACCAATACCAATTACTCCACTACCTTTGCCTGGGGTAGAAGATGTTTCAGTAGCATCACCTGTAGCTTCTTTATAATATCTAATTCTGCCGTCAGGTAATACTTCTTTTTTGTAATCCATTTTAGCTAAATTAGCATTAGCTTCGTCTTGAGCTTTTTGTTTTAAAGATTTTTCTTTTTCTGGATCAGTTTCAGAGGTTTTGTCACCTGCTTTTTTCTTTTCGTCTTCTCCTCCACCAACAACACTTGGACCTCCCCATCTTTTCATAGGCATACCAAAGTTCTCGTCAGCTTTAACAGAGTTGACATCTGAATCTTGTTCATTCCAACTATTACCCATTTTTTTGAAATTGAGTGCAGAAGAGTTTTCTTTCATAGAAACCTTACTATCTAACTTATTCTTATTAGGTCTTAAGTCAAATTTCTTTCTTTTTCTTCCAGCTTCATATGCAGGTTTTTCCCAAGGTAAATTAGGATTACCTTCATTAAAACTATCTCTACTATATTTCTTACCTTTGTAAGTAACACTGTCAGCATCATAATCTAACTTACCCTCTTGCATGTCCTTTATATGCTGTTTCTCGTGAGATATAGCTTCATCCATTAATTCATGGTTAGTTGCTTTATCTTTATTTACAATTATAGTTCCATTTTTATTAGCTTTAGCTACTAAATCTGGACTATTAAAAGGAACTTGATAAACAGGAGTTACATCTTTTTTGTAGGGAGCATCTCCCATTTTAAAACCACCCATTACTCTGATTTAAAAGCTAATAACATTTCTCTTAGTCCCATACCCAAGGCGATACCAGAGTATAAAGCGTGTCCTTCAAGAAGTAACATTGCACCAATAAATCCACAAGCTATAGCTTTAGATAAAGGGTGATTAACTAACATTTTCATTTTTTCCATAATAATTGTTTTAACATTTCCATCTTTTCCTAGCAGCAATACCTCTAGGTCCTTTCCAACTTCTTGATCTAGCACAAAATGATTTTCTACGTTTTGCAGCTTTACTACCTGGTTTTACCTTACCAGTTACTGGAGCTTTTAAATTACCACCTGTGGCTTTATTATATTTTCTTCTACCTTTAGCAGTTAATCCACTACCTCTTTTTACAGATAGCTTCTCACCTCTACCTACAGATAACTTAACTTGCTTTTTCTTTTTCTTTCTACCAAATTTTAATCTCTTATCCAATGGACTTTCATACATAGCTGGTGCTCCACATTCTTCACCTGTTTCCACGTTTGTCCATTTTTCTTTTTTAAACCAGTCTCTTAATGTAGCTCCTTTTTTACGTGCGCCTTTTACATTTGAATCACTAGACCTTCGTTTTTTACCCTGGTTAGCAGCGCTCTTTTTTGCGTTAACAACTGCATCTTTCTCAGCTTTACTCATACTGGCTATTTTAGCTTTTGGTAAACAAACTTTTCTAGTAGCCATTATTTATTTTTATTACGACATTGTACTAACTGGCCTGAAGCGTAAGCACTGGGCCATACTTTAACTCTTGCTTTAACTTTGTAATAGCACGCATCTTTTTTACCTTTACCTTTTTTTGTTGCCATCTGTTAGTTCTTTATCTATTTGTCTACACCAATCGCGAAGTTCTTTAACTTCGCTTTCTAATTTGTTTATATGCTGAGTGTGCCAGTCTTGTTTTAAGTCATACTCTATACGATCTATAACTGCTTTAGGCATTTTCTTAGCATCAGAAATATCATCTTGTAAAGTGTAATACATACCTACAAATGATGCTGTTACAACTATTATACTTATTACAGTTTTAAGATCTATCTTAAACTCTGTGCTTTGATTTATTTTCATAAATTTTTATACTCTTCTGTAGCGTTAAAAGATGGACATGCTTTTCTAGCAAAGTCGTTGTGTGAATGTATTACAGCTTCAGGATACATTGCTTTTAAAGTTCTAAGCACTGCAGTTAAAGCTTCTTTTTGACAATCAAGTCTAGTATCTTTCGGGGTCTTACCATCAGCTTCAACGCCACCGCAATAGCATATACCAATTGAGTTTCTATTCTGACCCTTCGTGTGAGCCCCGATTTTAGCTATATCTCTACCTTTGTGTATTTCACCATATAAGTCTATGTAGAAATGATAACCTATGTCGCTCCAACCTCTACCGTCTACGTGCCAACTACGTATAGTATCTACTGTGTAGTTTTCACCTTCCCTGGTAGCAGAGCAATGTACAATAATTTTATTTATTTGTCTCATCTTTAGATTTTTTCATCATCCACCATTTGTGAGCAGTATAACCTATAGTAACAATCAATAGCATTATTTTTAATACTGGTTCTAACCAATCAAAACTTGCTATTGTAAATGAAGTTATATTTAAACAGTACAACTTCAAATCATCTAAGCCCATCATTTGTTTGCGTTTAAAACTGGATTACCTTTATAAGGGATATTGTCTATCCTTTTGAGAGTAGGTATAATTGTAATGTTATTACTCTTCATTATTCTTGTTCCTACTTTCTTCTTTCCGCAAGTACATATTTTCTTTCCTGCTGGTTTTTGTTTTTGTCCGTAACTTGGCATAATAATTTTTTTATATTTTTATTAATTTGTGTATATATATAATCACAGATTTATAACTACTTTTAGTCTTTATCTAAAGGAGAGTCACCAAAAGAGTGAGAATATTTAACTTGCTTGTATGGTGCTTGCATTTTAAAAGACAGAGCACTTCCAGTATTATCGTATTTTCTTTTAGTATAGTTATCATACTTAAGATCACCAGCTAACTTAGATATATGCTTTTCATCGTCAAGCATTTGCTTTTTACTACCGCCGTGTTTAGCATCGTAATTTATATCTCTCTTTAAATAATCCATATGTGCAGCATCATCTTTCTCAGCGGCTTTAACATTGCTTTTTGTAATTTTTGTATGAGCATGATCACCGTGCATACCTGGTCCTTTTGATCTAGCTTTCTGAGCAGCAGTAGGTCCTGATCCAGCACCTTTCATTTTCATGTTAGCTACTTTACCAGCTATTTTAGTAGCTGACTCTTTTGACTTACCTTCAGATTCTAATTTTCTTACTAACCCATCAAAGCTAGCTGGACCATCTTGATCATACATACCTGGAGCTGCTTCAATTTTAGCTTTTAAATGTTCTGGTAAATTATGTTGATTACCAACTAACTCTTTAGCAGGTTGACCATAAGCAGGCGTGTAACCAGTTTTATGTTCAGGCATCATAGTACCAGGAGCATGAGGAGTACCAGCAGAACTAGCTATTTCTCCAAAGTTTTCGTTTCTTTTAAATGTACTATCAGCAACTTTATTCATTGGCTGTTGTATATTTGGGTTGTTTGAAAGTTGGTTACTTTCAGGTCCTCTACCAGCTCTATTAGGTTGTGGCATTGGGTTACCCATTTCATCTACATTTGTATTTGGAGCTACCATTGGAAAAGCTCCACCTTTTGATCTGAGGTGCTTAACCCCGTAACTTATTTCTTTATTATCCATATCGTTTTGTTTGTACATTCCTGGCCCTATACCTTCAGGGTAAAAGCTTTCTTTATTGTTGTTTGAGTTATTACCTCTTCTAATATCTAATAATTCTTTTTCGTATTCTTCTTGTTCTTTTTGTTTTCTAGCATTTTCAGCTTCTTTAGCTTTTTTATGTTGCTGCGCTTTATAAGCATCTATGTTACCACCACCTCTAGGGCCTAAATTATTTAAAACATCTCTTTCTGCTTGATAATTTTCTTCTACTTCCGCAGAGCTGTATTTTCTATTAGATTTTCTATCTATTTTATTACGCTTAACTTTGTCTTCAAGCATTTCTTTCATCTTCTTTTCATCTTCATTTAAAGCATTTTTTCTATCACCTCTATTTAAGTTTCTTAATGCTTGTCTATCTCTTTTTCTATCTGCTCTTTGATCTTGTCTTCTGCTTTTTATTTTTTTAGTTTCTTCTAGTCTTTTTTTAGCTGCATTGTGGTTTTCAACAGTTTTAAGAACATCTGCGTTCATTTTATCACTAGCATTGTCTTTATTAACTTTACCAGCATTATTAGTACCTGTTTTATCCTCTAAAGTTTTATCTTCTATTACCTCTTCACCGTCTGCAGTGTTATTTAAAACATCACCTAAACCAAAACCATTAAAGTCCTGCGCGTCGTAATTAGTTACAGCTCTTTTAGGATTAGTGAAATTATCTAACTTTGTAAATGGATTATTATCTTGCTTGTACATTTGTTCTTAATTTATCTTTATTAACTAGTTTTATAGCTCTAGAAGTAACTTTATAGATATACTTATTATTGTTATCTAATTTTTTCGTAGGCATATCTTCTTCACCTAGCATTATACGGTACATACGACTTATCAGCTGAGAACACTTTGTAGAAACTTTATATATATGATATTTTTGAGTAGTGCGATTTCTTTCTCTCCACACCTTTATCCACCCATTGCTCAATAATCTGTTCCAGCGTCTATTGTCCCAGCTGTATGAGTACGTACCTTGTTTGAAATCGTGTTTAGTAAACCTGCCTGTAGATTCTAGATATATAAGTAGCTCAAGGTCTGCTTCTTTTATATCATAGGTTTTACAAGCCCATTTTCTAACTATACGATAATGCTTTAGTAAATTTAATTGTTTTAAATCTGAAGAATGTATACGCTTTAGCATTTGTTTTTTCTCTTTCTTCTTTTAGTACATCTCTTTTTAGCTTTAACTTTAAGAAATTTACCTACTTTTGTTTTACTAAAGTTTTCTCTTTTCTTAGCTCTATTAGCTTGACGTATGTTTTTCTTATCTCCTCTAAAGTTTTTTCTAGCAGCTTTTTTACATTGTCTTTTAGATTTTCCTTTAAGACCTTGACATTCCGCCATCATAGCTCTCTTCTCTTCTTTAGCCGCGTTCTTAGCATCTTTCTTTGCATCTTTTCTACCTTTTCTACCTTCTGAATCTGCTATGTTAGCACCTTGACTTAACGCTTCTCTTTCTGCTTCTGCTTTTTCAGCAGCTTCTTTTTCTGCTTCCGCTTTTTCTTCAGCTGCTTTTTCTTCAGCTAGATCTTCTTGCATTTGTTTAGATCTGGCTTCCCAACTCATTCTCTCGCTTCTTCTACTAGAGCTACCCACTTTTTCTGGAACTATATCTTCAGGCCCATGATCTCTTTGTGCGGCTCCGGCTTTATCTTTAACCTCTTCTGCTTTTTCTTTTATTTTTTCTTTTGCCTCACCTAAAGCGTCAGCTATGCCTACAGCATTCAAGGGAGACTTAAACGAAAACATAGGAGTTTTGTTAAGCTTTGAAACTTTAAATGTATCTGCGAAAGATCCGCCTTTGTATTTACCACCTGTTCTTAGTCTACTCATAACAATATTACTACATCAAACTCTTTGATAACTTTGTAATTATTTTTTTCTAGTTCTATGTTAAACCCTGCGGATTTATCATAGTATATTTCATTACCTTTTTTTAGTCCTTTTACTTCTGAACCAACGGTAATAATTTTAGCTTTTCTATATCTAATATCTTCACGTTGTGAATCAGCTAATATTAAACCACCTTTTGTTTTAGTGTTTTCTTCTTTTATTGGATCAATAACTATATACTTACCTATTGCTTTCATGTCTAATGTTGTTAATTACACAATCAGTAGATAATATAGTAGTAGCTACAGAAGCCGCATTTTTTAAAGCGCTTTTAGTAACAAGTAAAGGATCTATTATTCCGGCTTTAACCATATCCACCGTTTCTCCTGTAACCACGTTTAATCCTTCACCCTTACCTTGTTGGCTAGGTATATCTTTTATACCTGCATTTTGCAATATTGTTTCATAAGGTTTACGTATAGCACAATATAACACTTCTTCACCTATAGATGTAGGTTTTAAATTTTGTGAAGCATTAAGCAAAGCTATACCACCACCAGGAACTATACCTTCTTTAATTGCAGCTTTTGTAGCACATATAGCATCTTCAACTCTATCTCTTTTTTCTTTTAACTCAACTTCAGAATTTGCACCTACTTTAACAACTGCTACCTTAGCTTTTAATTTCGCTAATCTTTTTTCTAATCTAACAACCATATGTGGTGAGTTAGTTTTTAATAGTAGTTCTTCTATTAGTTTAATAGTTTTATTTACTTCTTCATTTTCTGTTAAATCCACTTGTAATATAGTGTGTTCGTGATTAGTTACTACTTTATCACATGTTCCTAAATGTTCTATAGATATCAAATCCATATCATCACCTAAAGATTCATTTATTAATGTAGCACCTGTAACATCACATAGATCAGATAGTATTTCTCTTCTGTTTATACCATACATTGGTGCATCTACTATACTTACCTTTATATTACCTTTTATTTTATTCATAGCTAACGCTGACTCAACTTGTTCATCAACATCTGCCACAATAAATAAAGATAGATTATTTTTTATAACGTGTTCTAATACTTTTTGAATTTTTCTAATATTTGCTATCTTAGATTCAACAACTAAAACCAATGGGTTGTCTAATTCTACAATACCTTTCTCTTTGTCAGTTATAAAATTTTGATTTTTTATAACACCATCGTACTGTACTCCTTCTATTAAATCAACAGATGTTACAGGTTGATTATTAACTTCCATCATCACAACACCTGTTTCATCTACTTTAGTAAAAGCCTCTCCAATTAAACCTCCTAACTCTTTGTCATTGTTAGCCGATATAGTAGCTACTTGATTTATTTTTTTACCTTTAATTTTTTTGCTATTACTTTTTAAATAACTTAAAACTTTTTTAACACCTGTATTTATTCCTTCTTTTAGATTTCTTAATGTGTCTAATTGATCGTGTTTTATAGCTTCATCTATTATAGCTTTTGCTAATATAGTAGCTGTAGTAGTTCCGTCACCTGCATCTTTAACTGTTCTTTGAGCTGCTTCTTTTAATAATGTTGCTCCAATGTTCTCTAATGGATCTCGTAGCGTTATTGCATTAGCGACTGTTACACCGTCTTTTGTGATTATTGGTTTTCCATGTTGGTCTTCTAGTATTACACACTTACCACTTGCGCCTAGTGTAGAACTAACTGCATTAGTTAATTTTTCTACACCAGTTAGAATCTGACCTCTAGCTGATTCGCCAAAGGCCAGTTCTTTTACTAACTGTATTTCTTTCATTTTATTTAATTTGATTTGATTTGTTTTGAATATTTACTCGAAGGTTTTAACTACTTTCGGTCCTTGTAAGAATTCTAGTTTTTTAGAATAATGCTCTATAGATCCATCAATAGCAGCTTCAGCGCCTTCCATTGTTTCTCTACGAGTAACATCTATCCAATCATTTTCCTCAGGATGTAAGTATTCGGTTTGAAAAAATCCATTTGGTAACTGAACAATTCTCCAATTGCTCTTTTTGGTTATATGTTTCCAAAGGTCGATCATTCTTTGATCTGGTTGTGTAGCAGCTCTAAAGCCGCTGGTGTATAAAAACGTCATGTTATTTGGTTTTAGTTAAACGTTGGTTATTTATACTATCACATGATAGTTCGGTTATTTAGT
>Ga0209645_1000166_pt1 | contig 34447 bp, 22 predicted proteins | sample ETNvirenome_6_30_FD_184070 | JGI IMG/M metagenome (GOLD analysis project Ga0209645, IMG submission 184070) | Marine viral communities from the Pacific Ocean - ETNP_6_30 (SPAdes) (version 2) | ecosystem: Environmental > Aquatic > Marine > Oceanic | place: Pacific Ocean | collected 2013-06-19
CATAAAGAACGATAAATTACGTTCGTTGGGTCACCTTTGTATTTTTTAGGATATGAAGGTTTATATTTTCCCTTATATGACATCTAAATACTTAATAATGTAAAGCCTTATAATTTATTTAGATGGCAATCACAAGAAAGAAAATAACAGACTTTGTATCCATTATTGGTAATGTTGCCAAAACATCTCATTACCAAGTAAATTTTGGTGGACTTAATGCTTCCCTAACAGATTTTTTGGTAAGCAAGGGAGTCGATAAAGATTTTATTTTTAGAGAATCTGGTTTGAGATGTAATAGTGCCGTTATTCCCGGAAGTAGTCTGGCAACGGCAAGTATCAATGGAAATTTTATGGGTGTCCAAGAAAAAATGGCACACTCTAGAATTTTTACCGAAATGAGTTTACAATTTTATGTTGACACGGATTATAGAATGATTAAATTTTTTGAATATTGGATTGATCATATTTCTAATGCTTCAGAAACAGAAGGAAATGCTAGAAAAAGTGATGACAATTATTTTTACAGGATGAGATATCCAAGAGAATATAAATGTGATAAAACTAATATTGTAAAATTTGATGAGGGTGATGGTGGGCAGATAGAATATACTTTTTATGGTATGTTTCCCATAAACTTATCATCAACACAAGTTCAATACGGATCATCGGATGTCTTAAATGTAAATGTTACATTTAACTATGAAAGGTACATATGTGGTAAAGATGATAGCAAATCAAGAGCAATAGGAACTGCCGAAAATAATAAACCATAGGTTTTGAATATTATAATAAATAACCATAACTGAATTATTTGGGTTGTTATGCCTTTACCAAAGATTGCGACACCGACGTATGAGTTGGAATTACCTTCTACAGGCAAGAAAATTAAATATAGACCTTTTCTTGTAAAAGAAGAAAAAATTCTTATCATTGCGATGGAATCTGAAGATCAAAAAGAAATTACTAATGCCTTGAAGACGGTTATTGGTAATTGTATTTTGACTAGAGGAGTAAAAGTTGATACTCTATCAACATTTGATATCGAGTATCTGTTCTTAAATATTCGTGGCAAGTCTGTTGGTGAAACAGTTGAGGTTTTGATTACATGTCCCGATGATGGTGAAACTCAAGTTCCTGTTGTAATTCCTCTTGATGAAATCAAAGTAAAGAAAGATAAGAAACACAGTCGAGATATTAAACTTGATGATAATTTGACAATGAGATTGAGGTATCCATCTTTATCAGAATTTATCAAATCTAATTTTGTTTCTGATAGTGGTAATGCCGGTGTAAATGAATCATTTGATTTGATATCTTCTTGTATTGATCAGGTTTATAATGAAGAAGAATCATGGAGTGGAACTGATTGTAGTAAAAAAGAATTATTAGATTTTATTGAGCAACTTACATCACAACAATTCAAAGAAATTGAAACATTCTTTGAGACCATGCCAAAACTTTCTCATGATGTTAAAGTAATGAATCCAAATACAAAAGTTGAGAGTGATGTTGTCCTAGAAGGGTTATCATCTTTTTTCTCATAGGTATGGCTCATACTAATCTTGAGTCATACTATAAGACTAACTTTTCTTTGATGCAGCATCATAAATACTCTTTGACGGAACTAGAAAATATGATTCCGTGGGAAAGAGAAGTTTACATAGCATTATTACAACAATATATTGAAGAAGAAAATTTAAAAGCACAGCAGCAAAGAAGTGGTAACTAGTCAATCTTTCAAGGCACCAAAAATACCAAAACTCAACAAGAAGATTGTATCATCTTCTGTGCTTTCAAGTGCTCCAAAACTTAAAGTAACAAAGATCAACGCTCCAATATCAACATTATCAAGACCAGTTAGTCAGGGGATTGGTAAAGTAGAAGGTGATGATGCAAAAGAAAGTATTGTTGCTCAGGAATCATTAATTAGAGTTGTTAATTCTCTCAATAAGACTAGTGCTGTCTTAAATCAACTTACTGATTATCTTATAACTGAAACTCAGTTAGAGCAAGAATTATTACGAGAAAAAATAAGAGGTGAAAAATTAGAAGATGAGAGAGAACGAAAAAAGATAAAAGAATCTAAGTTAGAGGGAGTTGGTAAAAAAGCAAGAGATGCATTTTTAAAACCAGTCAAGGCAATAGGTAACAAGGCAAAAGGTATATTTGATACACTTAAAAATGTATTGGGATTATTATTTGTTGGATGGTTAGGTAATAAAGGATTTGATGCGATTCAACTGAGTGCCGAAGGAAATATAAAAGCACTCGAAAATTTAAGAGATGAAGTAATTGGTGGATTGACATTTGCTCTTGGGACATTTGCGTTATTAAATGCTGGAATACTTGGATTAGTTCCAACAATACTTGGATTATCATTGTCTATATTAGCATTACCTTTTAAGGCACTTTTTGATGCTGGGAGAGGAATTCTTAATAAAATAAGAGGTGGTGGTGGAAAACCTGGTGGTGGAAAACTTGGATCTGGAGGTGCTGTTGGAAAACCTGATACTGGAAAACCTGGTGGTGGAAAACCTGGCGGTAAACTGTCACCATTTCAGTTGGAGCAGCAAAGAAAAGCAGGTACTCGGGATAATATGATGAAACAAAATAAAACAAATCCAATAATAAAAAAATTTAGATCACTATTAGCAAAATTTGAAACAAGCAAATCTGGTAGAGCAGTTGGTAAAGTTCTTAGTGCTTTTAAATCCAATCCAGTTTTTGCACCATTTCGATGGATGTTCGGAAAAACTTTGAAGGCATTTGAATGGTCTAAAAAGTTTTTCACTCCAAAGGGATTAAAAGATATTGGGAATAAAATTGGTAAAGTGAAAATCTTAGGGCGTTTAATTGGACCTTTACTTAGTTTAATTGATATTGGAAGAAGGGCGAACGCGGGAATGTCTCCGGCACAGGCAATTATTCCTGCATTATTTAAGGGTTTATTAATTTCTGGTGGGGCTGCTCTTGGTGGTTTAGTTCCTATTCCTGGAGTTAATATTTTAACATCTATTGCCGGTGGTCTTGGAGCTGGTTGGTTGGGTGATCAAATGGTAAATTATGCTGATAATAATTGGAATAAATCTTGGGATAATAATTTCTTTTCTGGATTTAATAACGCTGTGATGGAAATTGGAAAATCGGATCCAACTGGAATGATATCCAAAATATTCCCATATGAAGGTACTGATAAAAAATATGGAGATGGTAGTGCTGTTGCAAAAGGAAAAGATAATTCAGACTCTGCCGTATCTTCTATGAGTTCTTCGTCTATTTCTGCTCCTTCTATGCCAACAATGGCACCACCATCTGCGGCACCTTCTCCTCAACCAATAATTATTCGTAGAAGATCTGGTGGACAACAACAAGTACCATTAAAAGTTGGACCCGCAACAAAAGTTCCTAATATTTCCTCTTCAAATCCCGATAATTTTCTTACATTATATTCACAAGCACAGTATAATGTGGTAGGATAAGATGAATTTTGTAACAGGAATACAAATAAAATATTCAAACTTTTCCAAGACTCTGGAAAAGGCAAAGGACAGTGCTTCCTCCATTTCAAAATCAACAGAAACCTTAAAAAAAGTTTTCATTAAAAGAATTGATATAAAAAAGAAATCATTTACCAGAGAAAAATTATTTAAAAGGAGAAAACTAGAACTATCCAGAAGGAGAGAAAAGGAGCAAAAATTAGAAACTGTACCAATAACAGGAAAGATTGGAAAGTCTTTTTCTAGTGTTCTTCAAAAAGCATCCAGTCCTTTTAGTGCCATAATGAATACTCTTGGACTATTGGCACTGGGATGGTTGATTAATAATCTCCCAAGTATTATAAAATTTGTTAAGGATTTATATAATAGAGTTGTAAAAATTGTTGATACAATAAAAAGTTTTATTAGTAATCTTGGTAATTGGTTTAAGAATATTGGTGGTGTAATAACTGCCGTAAAAGATAATATAACCAATCTAGATTTTACCGACAGTGAAGGTAAATTAAAAAATGCCTTAGAACAACTTGATAAGTCTTTTGAATCAATGAAAAATGATATTGAAGAAGGTAAAAGATTGTTAACCACACCATTGGGACAGGGAGTTTCTGGTGGATCAACAGGAGGTGGTGGAGATTTAAATGCTGCAGATATTGAAGCAGATACACCAGAGGAAAAGGCATTTATTGCCACAGTTAGAGAACTAGAAGGAACATCTCACGCAGAAGGTTACAACACTTGGTTTGGTGGTAGATCGGATATGGATCTCTCACAAATGACTGTTAGTGAAGTTGTTGCCGAACAAAAAAGAAGATTATCTGCAGGTGAAGCTACTTATAGAAGATTAACATCGGCCGCAGTTGGTGCCGGACAATTTATGAAACCTGAGCAAACTGTTATGGCAATGGGATTGGATCCAAATACTGTGAAATATACTCCAGAACTGCAGAATAAAATGATATTATTCCAGGCACAATGGGCAAGAGGCATTAACCCATCAAAAAAACTTGATGAAAATGATATGAGAATTCTTGGTGGTGAATGGGCAAGTTTTACACCACAATATGGACAAACAACAAGAACAGCATCTCAATCTTTGTCTGTATATCAAAAAAATTTGAAGGAAGCTGGTGGAGGTGGAAGTGGTGGAAAATATTCTTACGGTTCGGGAAGTGTTGTTGAATATCTAACAGGAGATAGAAGTCATCCAAACTTTGAATATAATGGTCATGGAAGAGAATCAAATTATCATGAACATATTGCTTTCAGAACATTACAAGATAAAGAAAGAGCAAAAGCAGCACTAAGAGCAGCAGGTATACAAATAGGTAGTGAATATAGACCAGGAGACCCTGGATGGCACGGTGCAAATTTGGCAATTGATGTTCCTGGAGCACAATGGGGTGGCAGTGGTGCCATTGGACAACGAGAATATAATGGTTCGGCAAAAGTTAGAAGTGTTTTGGCAGAGGCAGGATTTTCTGGTTCTGGTATAGGTCAAATGACAACTAGAGGATCTGTTTCAAGTCTTCCTATGGTATCACCAGATTTGGGTTATCCTCAAGGTTCTGAACAAGCTCCAATCATCATAATAGATGAAGAGGCACCACAACCTGCCCAAAGTGCTCGAATGCAACAAACACCACAAATGATTGTTACAAATCCATTAAATAGATTTATGAAAAACAAAATGTTATTGGACTTAGCATATACCTAAATGTCAGCATCAAAATCTTCTTCCTACGAAATATTAACACTAGAGTCTAATGATCAACAAAGAACTGTTGATATTAGAACTGGTACAGTTTCTGTGGATTATTACGAAGATATATTTTCCCCAACAATAACTGCCAAAATAAAAGTTGCCAACACTGGAACATCAATTGCCCCAAAAGATAATCCTGATGGTCCTAAACAATCAATTTATCATGGATTGCCTTTAAGAGGTGGTGAAAGATTGCGAATGAAAATACTTGATAGAGGTGAGGGTAAATTGGGACTTGATTTTGCCACTGATCCATCAAAATATCTTTTTGTTTCTAGTATCACTGATGTAATATCAGAGACTCAAAGAGAAAGTTTTACCCTGAACTTAGTTTCAAGAGAGGCAATCACCAATGAAACAACAAGGGTTATTAAAAAATACAATACCGGCTCTACGATAGATAATTCTGTTAAAAGTATTTTAAAGGATATATTAAAAACAGACAAGTTTTCTGATCAATCAATAGAAAAAGCACAAAATAAGTATGGATTTGTTGGAAATCTAAGAAAACCATTTTCGGTATTGGTGTGGTTGGCATCAAAATCCGTACCAGTAAGTTCTGGTGATGCCACTGCCGGGTTCTTTTTCTATCAAACACAAGATGGATTTAATTTCAAATCAATTGATGGATTGATTTCACAAGAACCTAAGGCAACGTATATTGAATCGCAGGTCAATAAAGGTGATACTGAAAGAAATAATGATTTTATAATCAGTGATTATTATACGGATAAAAATCAAAACCTCATAGAAAAGTTGAGATTGGGAACATATTGTAGTCAGAGAATGTTTTTTAATCCACTGGATTTTAGTTTCACGAATCCATCAGAAGGAAAATTTCAACTTGATTCTTATAAAGAAAAAATTAAGAACCTTGGTAAAAAACTAGAACTGCCATTAATAGCAGATGACTCTAATAAGCAATTAGGAGAGATTCCCACAAGAATATTATCTGCCGTTGTAGATATTGGAACAATGGAGAAAGATGTTTCTACAGATGAAAATGCCGATCCTGGAGAATATCAAGCTCAGGCAATCATGCGATATAATGTTTTGTTTACTCAAACGATTAGTATGACTGTTCCATGTAATACCAATCTTCGTGCCGGTGATACCATAAACTGTTTATTCCCTAAAATTTCCAAGGATAGTGGTGATGAATTTGACCTAGATCAAAGTGGTCTATATATGATAAAAGAATTGTGCCATCATTTTGAACCAGAAAGGTCTTTTACATCTATGTTATTGATAAGAGATACATTTGGGTTGTTTAAAGAAGAATGATAGAAGAATCACTATTACAAAGTAATTTTTTAGGTAGAGACGGATTTCGTTGGTGGATAGGACAAATTCCACCAGGAGAATCTTTAGGTTCTCAAAATAAAGGTGGTGGATGGGGAAATAGATTTAAAGTAAGAATTATGGGTTATCACCCATATAATAAGGCAGATTTGCCAGATGAGGATTTACCTTGGGCAGGTTGTTTATTACCTGCCACATCAGGTACAGGTGCATCTAATATGGGGCAGAGTGTAAAATATCGTCCCGGTGATGTTGTCGTTGGATTTTTCATGGATGGTGATAACGCTCAAATACCCATGATTATGGGAGCATTTGGTAGAACCAGTCAAGTTCCACAAGATCAATCTTCTAGTGACTATGGTTTTATTCCTTTTACCGGATATACTTCAAATATTGATGTTCCTGATGGAACACTCGCTCCCGATGAAAGTCTTGAGCAGAATGCAAATAGTCAAAAATCTCCAAGAACAGTCAGTAAAAAACAGGTAGATAATTTAAATTCTGATGTAACTGCCGATAAAACAGAAATACCCGCATCAAAGGCACAGGGATTGTCTGAAGTATTTGCGGATAGTTGTGATGATAATTTTATTTCTAATGTATCTTCACATATAGATAATCTTCTGTTATTGGCGAATGCTGGTGGTGATATACTAGCAGATATTGCCGCAGTTACAAAAAGTATTCAAAGGTTATCGAATAATTTAGTTTCCACGATGATAAAGGGAATCTATGATTTCTTTGTTCCTTTGTTGGGACAGGCACTGAATGGTGCATGGGAGTCTTTTAAGAAAGCTCTTCCTATTTCTGATGCCGTGCTGGCATTACAGGGACTGATACAATCTCTCGGTGCATTTGAAGACACTCTTAAGTGTATTCTTCCAAAGATTATTAATGGATTAGAAACAACGATTAGAAATTTACTGGAAGATACTTTAATCAATGTTATCAATGGTGGAATATGTATCGTTGAACAAGCTGCGGGTTCTCTTGTAAATGATATTGCCGATAAAATAGAATCTTTACTTGCCGGTCCTCTTGATACTATTTCTGATCTTATTAATGTTTTAAGTGTTCCATTTGATGGTATCAAAAACCTTCTTTTATCATCACAAGATGTTCTTGCGGCAATTGGTGGATTTTTTGTTTGTGAAAGTGAAGATAAAGGTAAGTGTGTAGGAACCGTCAAGAAATGGACGATAGGATATGGTGGAGATGGTGAATTCGATTTATTAAAATCTTATCAAAACATCACGGCAAATGCTAATGCCTCTTCACTCTTGGCAGCAATAGGAGTAGAAGGAACAAATTCTCCATATACAAAACCAGAATGTTCTACTCCATCTTTCTGTGGAGGACCAACTGTTGAAATATTTGGTGGAGATGGTGTTGGTGGTGCGGCTAAGGCAATTCTTGGTGGAGTTGTTAGTAATACTTCGGGTCTTAGTGACATTACCAGAGGTGTTGCAAAAACTGGTAGTATTATTGGAGTACAGATAACAGATCCAGGATCTAGATATTTTTATAAACCTCCATTTATTAGATTTAAGGATTCTTGTGGATTAGGATATGGTGCCGTGGGACAGGCAAAAGTTGATTTTAATCCAAAATCACCAACATATGGACAAATTGTAAATGTGACTATGTTGTCTGAGGGAGAAAACTACCCAATCCCAGAAAATAATGATAATGGTACTATAAATTCTGAAGAAGTAACTGTTGGTATCGTTGATATTGATGTTATTATTCCTGGAAGTGGATATGAACCAGAAACTACCAAGATTACTGATAATTTGGGTACAGAATATACTCCTAATATTGTTGATGGTAGAATTATTTCAATTAATCCTTCAGATTCTGTGAGATCTATTGTTAAATCAACACCTAAAATTACAATTACATCCACAACAGGAACTGGTGCATTTGCAAAACCAATTATTAGAGAACTTGTTGATGATGATCTTCAGGGTGATGTTATACAGGTTATTGATTGTGTATAGTCACTCATAAATATCTATTAAGCAGTAATATAATATGGCAGAAAGACAGAATCAAAATTGGGAAGGCAGAACTATAGACTCACGGGGTCCTAGTTTTAGGATTGATGTTGCCAACCCACAAATGGGTTCTGACGGATCTAACGTCTATATGATGTATTCCGTAACGGACAATAAAGATGTAAATTTGTGTGCATTAACACAAGGTGGTACATATCAAATTCATAATGATAAGACTTTGGATATCACTGCCGGAATGACTAATAATGAAGGTGCTGTTGATATAAAAATTAGTTCAGTAAAAGGTGATATTTGTATAACTGCCAATAGAAATGGTCAGGTGAAAATAAAAGGCAGTAGTATTGTTATTCAGGCTGATGAAGATCTTGATTTAATTGCCGGAAGAAACATCAATATCAATGGAAAGAATAGAGTATTGACAAAAGCGAATGATATTAGTATTGATGGTATAGTTGGAAATTTGATAGAAAATACCACAGGTAGTTTTCTTCAAAAAGCAGTCATGGGATTTGAAGAAATAGCAGGAGACTCGGATGCAGTATTTGATTCTAAAGTTGGATTAGATTGGTTAGTATCAAAAGGATTAACTACAGGTCTTGCCGTGGGAAGTCCAGTCGGAATTGCCGGTAATGTAATCGGAGCACTATTATAAAAAATGGCAGTACAAGTATTTGGTAACGAATCTAGGTTTAATGAAAAGGCAACTTTTCTAAAAAATGTTGATGTAGATGGAAATTTAATATTAGGTGGGAATCTTGTATTAGAGAGTGATATCTCTTTCGGTCAGGCAGTTTCTTTTAAAGAAGATGTTACATTTCAAAAAGATGTAAATGTTCTTGGTAATTTAAGTGTAACTGGAGATACAACGTTAACAGGAAAAACTACTCTAAAAGATCAATTAACTGCAGAAACAAATGTAGATGTTGTTGGTATTCTTACGGTAAGAGAACAACTTGATGTTGGTGTTGGTGGAACATTTTTAAGAGTAGATTATAATGATAATGGAATTCAAGTTTCTATAGCAACAACTGAACCAGAGTATGATGCTCTATTTCAGGTTAATGATGGGGATACAAATACATTCATCATTCAAGATAATGGAATAGTTGGGATTGGAACCACAAATCCAGCAGCATATAGTAATGACGGAACTATTAAACTTGATGTTGATGGTAGTGTTTCAATTCAAGATGAAATTTATGATTCTAGAAATGTAAAAGGACTATCAGGACAATTCTTAAGTAAAGATGAGAATGGCATAACGTGGGTTTCCATTCAACCTCAGGCAACTGATGGTATTCAATTAATGGACGAGGGAGTTTTTGTCCCTGGTCCAGGAGCAGCACAAACATTTTCTATTCTTAATTTTGTCCAGACTAATAGTTTAGGTATTGGAACTGATACATTAATACCAACGGCACGAGACAATAGTAATCCAACTGGACTTGCCACAATATTCACTCAAGATTTATGGGGATTTGTAGGATCTGGTAGTTCTGACATTTATAGAATGACCAGAGTTGGTATTAATATCGATGCCCCAGATAGACAATTAGATATTGATGGAACAGTTAGGGCTACTGGTGTAGTTGAATTTACTAGTACTCAGGGTTCTACTGATAATAATAATGGAGCATTGGTTGTTACTGGTGGTTTAGGTGTCGGTGAAAACCTTAATATGGGTGGTAATATTGATGTTGACGGCACAGGAAAAATAGGGTCTAGTCAAGGTTCTAGTGCTAATGACGAAGGAGCACTAGTTGTTACTGGTGGTTTAGGTCTTGGTGAAAACCTTAATATGGGTGGTAATATTGATGTTGACGGCACAGGAAAAATAGGATCTAATGATGGTTCTACCTCTAACACTTCAGGAGCACTGATTGTTACTGGTGGTTTAGGTGTCGGTGAAAACCTTAATATGGGTGGTAATCTTGATGTTGATGGTAGTGCCGCAGTAGGATCTGATACAGAATCAGATGCCAACAACACAGGAGCACTAACTGTTGATGGTGGTTTAGGTCTTGGTAAAAATCTCAACATGGGAGGTGCTCTTGATGTTGATCTTGGTGCAAGGATTGGTTCAACATTAGAATTAGATGGCGCACTAAAAGATATTAATAATACTACCGGCACTGGTAAAACAGATTATCGTCTGGCAACAGTTGGAACCGGAGTATCATGGAGACCACCGGGTGTAGAAACCAAAAGAACCATTTGGGTTACAAAGAACGGTCAAGATAGTAATAGTGGATTACTTGAGGGTGATGCCAAAGCAACACTTGGTGGTGCTGCCGCAGTGGCACAAGAGGGTGATACAATTAAAATAAGACCAGGTAAGTATCTTGAGAACAATCCCGTTGGATTGAGAACTGATGTATCAATTACTGGTGAAGATCTGAGACTTGTAACCATCGTTCCACAAAATAAAAATGATGATGTCATTCATGTTCGTCGTGGTTGTTTGGTCGAGAACCTAAGTTTTGCTGGTGATGTTATTGGTGCCGGAACAAGTGTTGATTGTATTGGTGCCGGTGCCGTGGCATTTCCACCAACACAAACAGACATCACTGCAGGAATATCTACTGGTGCAAGAACTGGTTTTACTGGTTTAGGACCTGCCGATGAGGGTTCTTCCGGCAGATGGAGATCCCCATATATTCGTAATTGCACCAACTTCATGACTAGAAGTATTGGTATGAAAATCAATGGTGATCATGCCGTTGCGACTGATGTTGGTTCTGGTGCAGATCTTAAATCAATGGTTTGTGACTCATTTACTCAGTATAATGAGGCAGGTATTGGTGTATCACTGACAAATAATGCCTATGCCCAGTTAGTCTCTATATTCACAATTAACTGTGATATTGGTATTTTTGCCGGATCTGGAGCACAGTGTGATTTAACAAATTCAAATAGTTCTTTTGGTAATTTTGGATTAGTTGCGACAGGATTAGGAAAAACTGAATTTACCGGTATCGCTTCAAATACAAATATAGAAGGAAATATAATTACATCTAATAATCCAGAAATTGATAGAATTGTTCTTGCTAATGTAAGAAATGTTATTGATAATGAAGTTGGTAGACCCTTTGATGGTCAGGCACTATATTTCAAAATTGATTTAGGCAATTATCCGGATGCACCTGGTACGGGAAGAATTACCGCACCAATGAGGCAGTTAACTCAGGTTAATATAATTCCTGGTGCCGATTTAACCGGATTTAGTGCTCTTAATCCACCAACCGTAACCATTTTAGATGGAGACACTGCCGGTAATCCTGGTGGAGGACCATTGGGTCCTCAGGGTATTATTGCAGAAGCATCGGCAACAGTTAGTGCCGGTGGATCAATTACAGAATTTAATGTTATTAACAGTGGAAGAAATTATCTTTCAACACAAAATTTAATTGTTGATGTTGAGGGAAATACAGGAATTGCAACTGCCGTTACCGAACCAATCTATTTCACAGTTCTAGAGGCAACAGAACCCACACAATTTGGAGTTGTTGGTGGATCTGGTATTACTCAAGTAATATTCAATGAATTTATACCCTATGAAGTATTCCCTGATGATCCAATAACCCTCCAAAGAATTAGTCGTATTTTAACCAGCTCTCACTCATTTGAATATGTCGGTACGGGTACGGACATAAATAGAGCAACACCCCTTGTTGGTGGTGTAACCATCAAGGCGAATGAAATTGTTGCCACTGATGGGGCACAAATTCCCTTCACATCTACCGACCAAAAAGGTAACTTTGATATTGGTGAAGGAATACAAATTGATCAGACCACATCCACAATTAGAGGTCGAGATTTTAACAGAGCAGTTCAGGCAAACGTAACACCACTTATATTAGCACTGAGATAAAATGGCAGTCGCACCTCTTAATAAATTTCTTACAAAAGCAGTTCCAGTAGCACCAGGACAGCAGTTAGTTTATGAAGCTCCTGCAGGGACATCTGCCATTGTTCTTTATGCATCCATAGCAAATGTTGGAATAGGAACAACATATCCCAAAGCTACCTTTACCCATAGAAGAACAAGTACGGCAACTAGAACTGCCGGTAATGTAAGAGAAACAGACCTTATCAAAGAAGTAGAAATACCACCAAATGATTCTTTGATTGTTATTGATGGAAGATTAGTACTGGAAAGAACATCAAGTATAAAAGATTCAGTTTTAGTGAATGGAATACAGAGTGGAATAACCACTGTATATGATGCTCAATATAATAATACCACTGGATTAACAACGATTACAACATACGGTGCTCATGGACTTAGTGTTGGTGATGATATTACATTAGCAGGATTGGCATTTACTTGTCCGTCTACTGCCGGTATAACTAGTTCTATTTTCCCAGAACCACAAGCATCATTTACAGTGGAGACCGTAGGAACCTCTACAGTATTCACAACAAATACAGGTATTGTTAATACACTACCTCATACGTTTAGACCATCATTACATGAATTTGTTCGTGCTAATCCGGATCCTATTACTATTTTCAGTGCGCCAGGGAATACTTCTTTGCAGGGAAATAAAATACAAGTAATTAAAGGAACCACATATGATTCTGTAACCGGAATACTTTCAGTTACGGCATCTGCACCACATAATCTAACAACAAATGATACTATTAAATTTACTAATGAGTCTTTAGTTTTCAAGTGTTCTCAAGATAATTACTTTAAAGAAAAAAAATATCCGCGTTCATCCGATCCTGCTAATAATTCCAATGCACTTGGTGTTACAACTTTTGTGGGAATCGCAAATACCTTTACTGTTGATGTTGGAATTCAAACTGGTGGAGGACTTGTCGGTCCACTACAAATGGAACTCATTATGAGTATTTTGGAAAATAGCACTGTATAAGTAATATGCCCAAGTATCTTTCAGGAAAAGCAAAAAGAGTACCTGTTGATAAATTAACGGAGGAAAGGTATAAGTATTTTACACTTGGAGAATCCGAACCAAGTTTAGGTGATCCTATAGTTGGTACTTCTGCTGCACTAACCAAAACAGTTCCTTCAGGGGAGCAATATATTCTTGTTTCTGTAGAAGGTCGTCCGGGTGAAAGATTTTGGATTCCAAATCAAGGTGGTATTATTCCCGGATCAATTAGTGTTTTTGATGAAGGAAATCTTGTTGGAACACTAAGTAGCATCACTCAATTAGATTTCATTGGTGCCGCTGTGACGGCAGTTCTTGATAATCCTTCTGATGTCACTAGTCCTTTAGCAAATATTAAAATAACACCTGAGTTTGTCTCTAGTGATAGACAATTTATATTTAATGATAATAATGAATTCAAAGGAGCACTAAATTTAAATTATAATCCAACTAATAATTATGTTGGAGTCGGCACCACAAATGCGACAAGAATGTTGCACGTAGATGGTGATTTACGATTGACAGGAACTGTTTATGATAGTAATAATTCAGATGCTGTAACAAAAGATGATAACACTGGTGATCTTTTAATTCGTGGAGAAAATGGATTAATATGGAAGGATCAGGCAGGTTTGAATGTTTCTGCCGGTGGAACTACTCTTGGTCAAATTCAATTTAGAGGACCAACAGGTCTTCTTGATGGTGCCACAAACTTTTTCTTTGATGATGCTAATGATCGTGTTGGTATTGGAACATCTCTTCCAAATTTTACCTTTGAAGTTATTGGTGATGTTGGATTTGCTAATACTGTTTCAATTGCCTCAACGGCAGAAAATATTCCCGGTAATGAAACAACTGGTGCCCTAATTGTTGTAGGTGGAGTTGGAATTGGAGGATCCGTATCCGTTGGAGGATCAATAACAGCTCAGGGTGGATTTACTGCTGTAGGTGGATTGGAAGTTACGGATGCAACTAATTCTACTAGTGTAACAACAGGTGCTCTTATCGTTGAGGGTGGTGTTGCTATTGGTAAAGATCTTAATGTTGGTGGTGATATCAGACCCGACGAGATTTTTATAAAAGATAACAAGAAGATTTATTTTGGTGATGATAATGACTTACAGATTTATCATGCTTCTTCTGGAATAGGATCAACATCATTTATTGATAATAATGCGGGACATTTATATATTCGTAATAATGTTGGATCTGGTAGTTCTAACATTTATATTCAGGCAAAGGCAGGAGAAGATGGAATTGTTGTTGATGCTGATGGTGCTGTTGAACTGTATCATGATAATTCTAAAAAATTAAACACCTATAGTCAAGGTGTTCAAATCAACAACACATTATCGGCAGGAGTTGTCAATCCCGGTAGTGGAACCGTAACCAATGATTGGACCGTAAATGGAACACTGAAAGGAGTGGGATTAACAACCACTAAAGATCTGACTGTCACCGGTATTGCGACTATTAATGAAATTGATGCCACACATTCAGACACTGATACATTAAATGTAGGAACTGCAGCTACAACAGCAAAACTTGTTGTTGATAATGTTACTATTGATAATAATATTATATCTAGCACTGGAGATTTAGTTTTAGATACTCCCAGTGGAAAGGTAGATATCAATCACAAATTAAGTATTGATTCCACCGATCCATCTACCAGTGCAATAACTGGTGCCCTAATAGTTGCCGGTGGTGTTGGTATTGGTTCAAGTGTTTTTTCTGATGGATCAATAAGCATCGGCAACACAACTAATGTTGGATTTGGAACCGATGACTTTGCCGGTAGTGCTTTGGCAATCGATGGTGGAGTTGGTATTGCCAAGAGCCTTGCAGTTCTGGGTGACACAAATATTGCATCAACCACTGCTTCTACAAGCACGACAACTGGTGCTCTGGTTGTTGGTGGTGGTGTTGGAATTGGTGAAAGTGTTTATGTTGCCGGGACAGTTTATGCCGATAAGTTTAATTTACTCGGTGCAAATGCACAATTAGATATCACCAATGAAACTGGTAATAATGATCGTTTTATTGTCTTTACTGATACCAACGTAACAGGAGCAGCAGGTAATGCTCTTGTGGATACGGATATAATCTATAATCCATCCACAAATACTCTTGGTATTGGAACTGATAATATTATTAATGCCGTATCGGCAGGTAATACTGCCAAACTTCATGTTGGTGTCGTGACGGCACATGTTGCCTATGCCACATCATTCTTTGGCAATTTAGTTGGACTTGCCGATCGTGCCACAAAATTAGAAAATGCAAGAAAAATTGGTATTAATACAACATCAACAGGCACTAATGCCGGTAAAGTAAAAGGTGTCGGAGTAGACTTTGATGGAACATCTGATATTAGTATTGATGCAAATTTGATGGACTCCATTGACAATCCAGGAGAATACGGTAGCACCACTGACTTTCCTGTTGTATCTGTCAATGCACAAGGAATTGTTACATCGGTATCAACAATAAACTTTACCGATATTATTGCCGGAGAGGGAAATAAGGTTGCCATTTCAAATACGCCAGATTCCACCGATACATTCTTTGTCGGATTCGTAACGGCAAGTTCTGGGTATGGAGATGTTAAGGTAGATAATGGAGAGTTTGTTTATATTCCAGATACCGGTGTTGGTATTGGAAGCACACAACCAACGGCAAAACTTGATGTTGACGGAACATTAAATGTTTCTGGAGTTTCTACTTTAAGAGGACAAGTCACCGTCAATACTGGAATTATTCCTGATGCTGATGAGGGTGCCTATCTTGGATCTAGTTCTAAACCATTCTCTGAGGCACACATTGGTGAAATTAGAATTGCTAACGGTGGTAATGATAATGAGATTGATACGGCATCAGGAAACTTAACTCTTGATTCTTCTGGTGGAACAACAATTATTGATGACAACCTAACAGTATCAAATAATGTTGGAATCAAAACTACAAGCACCACATATCCCCTACAGATTGGATCTGTTGAGGATGGTATTGTAGTTGTAACTTCTAGTGGTGATGTTGGTATTGGAACCACAAATGTTAATGATCAAGTTACTGATGCTAATACTGCCAAATTAGCAGTTGGTATTGTTACGGCAGCTAAAATTTTTGGTGCTACATTCTCAGGAACTTCTAATCAGGCAGATACAGTTGAAATTGATGATGTTGACTCAACAAATACATTAAAATATCTTCACTTTGGTGATTCAACCGATGGTTATGATGAAGTTGAAGTTGATAGTTCAACATTAGTATTCAAGAACAGAAATCTTGGTATTGGACTGAATGATCCAACATCAAAACTACATGTTGATGGAACTTCTAAGATTACTGGTGTTCTAACCTTAACATCCGATACAGATTCTACAAGTAAAACAACAGGTGCCTTAGTCGTCGAGCACGGTGTTGGTATTGGAAGCAATCTGACAGTTGGTGAAACTCTGACTGTTGATGATAAATTAAATGTTACCGGTGTTGTATCATTTGCCGGACCATCTAGTGGGCAGGCAGTAAAACTGGCAACTAATGGTGGAATCACCACAACTGGTGGAGACTTTTATGTTGGTGGTGACTTATATGTTCTTGATGATATCTTCTATGACGAGATTAGTGGTACAAATATGAGAATAAGTGGCATTGCCACTATAAATGAACTCAAACTTGGTTCTGATTCGACAGTTTCTGTCGGAGTCACCGGCATATCAACTGATTTGTCGATTACTGATGATGTTAATGAACATGATCTTCTTGTTACTGCCAAGGCAGCTCAAAGTTTTATTGCAGGTCAGTTTGATAGTGTAACTTTAAAATTTACTGGTGATTCTTCAAATGATGGAACTGTTCTCCTTGGTGGTGACAATCCAGAAACATTTACACTTTCGGGTACATCAAATGAAATTGAAACTTCGGCAGAAAATCAAACAATTACTATTGGTCTTCCTACTGATGTAACTATTGGTAATAACTTAACAGTTACTAATAATTTAACTGTCAGTGGAAATACTACACTTGGAGATACTGATGCAACTACTGATACTGTAACCTTTAATTCAAAAATTGATAGCAATTTTCTTCCAAACGGAGATCAAGATATTGGTGCTTCTGACAATAAATGGAAAAATGTCTTTGCGGAAACAGTAACTGCCGATGTCACTGGTAATTGCGGAACCGCAACATCACTAGAAAATGCTCAAGATTTTAGTATTGATGGTAATACTGGCACTAATGATGCAGGAGATGTTACTGCCACTGCTGTTTCCTTTGATGGAACTGATGGTGTAATTCTCAGAGGAAAACTTAAAAACATATCATCAGGACTAACTGCAGATACTTATGGGGATGCAAGTACAATACCGCAAATAAGCGTCAATTCTCAGGGTCTTATAACAAGTGTAACTAATCAAACAGTCATTAATGTCACCGGTAATGCGGCAACCGCATCCAAACTTAATCCTGGAAGTAAAATTGGCATTAATGTAGACTCAACAGGTAATAATGCCGGTAAAGTAAAAGGTGCCGGAGTAAACTTTACCGGTGAAGCAGACATAAGTATTGATGCAAACCTGATGGATTCAGGTGTTACTGCAGATACTTATGGTAGTGCAACCACGATACCACAAATAATTGTTAATGCACAAGGTCTTATAACGAGTGTTACGGATCAAACTATTATTTCATCCAGTTTCCAAGTAAAAGAGTCTGATGAAATTCAAGTCAATGTTACTGACACAACTAGTGATGATAATGATGATACTCTATATTATATTGGATTTACTGATGAGACAACTAATGCCTCATATGGTAAGTTTAGAATAGATACAGAAAATTCTCTAGTTTATAAGAATGGAAAACTTGGTGTAAACAATAGTGCTCCAAATCAAACACTAGATGTCAATGGTAATATTGGTATAGATGATTATATTGTACATAATAGTGATACTAACACAAAATTTGGATTTCCACAGAACGATACCTTTGTAGTACAAACTGACAGCACAGAAAAACTTCGTGTAACATCTACTGGGGACGTTGGTATAGGAACAACCATACCAACTAATGCCGTAACTAGTTCAAATACTGCCAAATTAGCAGTTGGTATTGTTACGGCAAATGAATATTATGGAACATTCAAAGGCACTCTTCAAAATGAAGTCGTAGCAACTTTAGCAGATAAAGTTCAGGTAGATACATTCGTTAATACTGGAAATGATAATTCTGGTCAGACAAGAAATATATTATTTTCAAACGGCACTGGTGAGCATAAAACACCACAAGGTGCCACAGGAATAATACTTGAAACCCCAACTTCCATTGATGCTGATGCACCTGGTTATTTTCAATATAAATTGACAGTTGATGCAATTAATCAGAGCACTTCTGGTAGAAGATCAAGAAATTTAAATATTTTTGGAGCGGGAAATTCTTCTGGTATTTCACTATGGAATTATAATGGAACTAGTCTCCAGGCAAATTCGATAAGAACTGCTGATAATGGAAATTTCCATATTGAACTTAACGATGATCCAGACGACATAGGATTAGTTATTTCTGATAGTCCACAAGAAACTATTAATACTTACAATTATTATAATGTTGGAATAGGAACTACTAATCCCGATGCAGATGCAGTACATCCGAACAATACTGCCAGGTTTATGGCTGGTATTGTCACGGCACGAGAATATTATGGAACATTCAAAGGCACTCTTGAAAATAGTGTTGTCTCATCTTTAGTTACTATAAATGATGCTGGTGGAAATAATGAGACTCATTACATCCACATGGGTGATCGGGCATCTGGTAGTGACGGTGTTGAAGTTGATTCGACTGGATTAGTTTATAAAAATGGACAATTAGGTATTGGAACATCTAATCCACAAGGAGGATTAGATGTTTATGCTGATGTAGATCCGACAATAAGCATTAGATCTCGTAGTGCTAGGTTACCATCAATAGCACTTTTTGAGCAAAATACAGGAATATCTGATAGTTTCGGTAATGATGGAACTTTTGGATTTAGAATAGGATATGATGGTAGGAATAGCATTGATAGTGGTTCTGGCAATAGATTTAGAATTGATAGTTGTTTAGGTACAGGGATCAACACTCGTTTAGCAATTCAAAGAGATAGTGGTAATGTTAGTATAGGAGATTCTGATCCTGATGCAGATACCGTATCATCAAATAATACTGCCAGACTCATGGTCGGTATTGTTACGGCAAATGAATATTATGGAGAATTTAAAGGAACAACATCCTCACAAGTAATTACTGGTACTGGTAATGCCACATCAAACGTAATTGTCAAATCTGGTAGTTTTACTGGCAATTCTGCTCAAATTGATTTTTTTGCCAGAGGAACCTCCACCAGTCCTCAAAATACGCTAGTGGAATATTTGATACAAATATATCAACAAAATTCTAATGGAAGTTGGACAGATGATTATCAATCACAAAAACTATTGTTTGCCAACAGAGGGACTGGCGACTCTAATGATATGCTTATTCAAGAATATGCCATTATGTTGAGAAATAATAAAGTTGTTGATTTCTCCGTAGCTGTTAACAATGATAATTATTTTATTCAAGCTGTAAAAGCATCCGGTATATCAGGAACAGTTTACTATAAATTTACCAGAACTATTTTAGCATGACATGATCGAATATACTCAACAACAGGCAGAAGAATTTCAAAGATATAAAGATACTTTACCCAAAGAACCAACAGAACCTGGTGTTAAAAAACAATATGTTATTGGATGTCATAGTGCCGAAGATTGGAAATATATTCATGAAGTTTTAATGCAAGATGGAACATTGGAAGATAATATTCCAAATCGTTCCTGTGAGTGTGTTAATGATGTAAGACATAGTCCTATTAGAGGAGTTTACTTATTATCAGAAGATGAATATGAACAATTAAAAAATCATCCTAAAGTTTATTATATTACCATTAACACATCTGCTTATCCCGGAACTTATGCCGAAGATCCACTGTTATCTTTAGATTCAAAAACTGATCGTTATAATTCAACAGTGAAGCATCAAAGAGGAATGAGTCTTTCTTCTGGCATTATAATAGACGATCCGGGTTCTGATTTATTGAATCGTGGTGGAATGCAGTTAAAAAGACACTTACAACAAGATGATCCTTGGTTTACAGGAACCAGTGACAATTCAAGTCAAATACTTGAAGATAAAATACCACAGTACGGAACCGGTAAAGATGTAGATGTCATTGTACATGATTGGGAATGTTGGTTTGGTCATATCGAGTTTCAAAATCCCAGTAGAATATCAAACATTAAACAATCAGATAATTCTACATCTGCCTCTACTTCTGGACCACAAAATTATATTGGAGGTAATGTTCTTCCTGGTAATGGATCATGTGATTTATTAGATCTTTTTTTAGAAGCACCTTATTATATTGATCCTGACTTTTTTAATACTAATTGGGATAATGATGATTTTAGTACATTAAAACCACCAACGACGACTATTCTAGGTAACACTACCACTGATGATCAATTTACTGCCATCCTAAATGCAGAGGTTAGTTCATCGGACAATACAAAATTATTTCCTGAAGGTTCAAGAACAGAAACACGATGGGATGGAACAACAGTTCCTAAAGAAAGTTGGGCTAGAGCCTGGTGGAGATATGATAATAAACTTTTTAGATCATCCAAATTTGTATCCAGTTCTAATGGAGGAACTGCCACAGGTAATTATGATTTTGGAGAGATTACAGATATGTATTTTATCGATTTTCCAGATTTAGAAATTGTAAATAATTCATTAATTTATAATACTGGCATCCTCAATACAAATGCATATAAAAGATCTGAATATAATGGAAGTAGTACTGTATATACAGATGATATCCATGGAACTCCGGTGGCATCATTAGCATATGGAAGACAATACGGGTGGGCATATAATGCAAATAAATGGTTTATAAACTATAGTGGTGTTAAAGATTCAATTGAACCTGAACATGACATAATAAAAATATTTCATCAACTAAAACCTAATAGAGCATCTGATGATACAAAAAATCCAACCATAGTTAATGCTAGTTATGGTTTTCGTAGTTCTCAACCGATACCTAGTTCTGGATACTATTACTTTCGTAGTGGAACCAGTGGTAGTGGAGGAGTATCCTACACCAGTCGTCCAGAATTTCTTGATAACTTTAATCAAACCGGTATTCGATATGATCCAGGTAATAGTGGATCTCTCATAACTGCCGGAAATGAATTAATTGCTGCCGGTGTTATATTTGTTTGTAGTGCGGGAAACACTAATCAAAAAATAGTTTTACCTGATCATACAGATTATAATAATTATACTGCCAGTGCTGATAATTCTGAACTAGGTGCATCAAGCGCAACAAAAGTAAGTAGTGTATATTTTACTAACGCCCTCAGAACTACAAATAGACCAGGATTTCCACAATCCATAGGTAGTTATAATTCCGATAACACCAGAAATTATAAAACTATAACAGTTGGTTGTATTGATAATGGATATCTTTCTGCTAATCTTTATAAAGAAGCTAAAGCACTATACTCAAATATGGGTAATGCCGTTGATGTTTTTACCCTAGGAGATTTTGCATTAGCGGCAAAAACAGGTAGTGGAAATATTGATAGATATGATGCTTATTATACTTCTAATAGTACGGCATCGAGTGAATCTAAAGATGGATTATTTAATGGTACTAGTGCCGCATCTCCAATTGCAACAGGTTTTATAGCAACAAAACTTGAAAAGAATAGAAATTGGACTTATTCCAATGTTAAATCTTATCTAAGTGGTCTTGGTCAAATTAGTAGTGACAAATTTTATTATGGAGTAGAATCTACCACAGCAAATGATAGTAATTGGAGTGATAAATCTAGTCTACAAGGTGCGAACGGATATATATTATATGATGTTGAAACTGTCGGTGATGTTATTCCGGAACCTGAACCAACACCAGAACCTACTCCAGAACCCACACCGGATCCTACTCCAGAACCAGAACCCACGGAACCCACTGGAGGAGTTGTGGCATTGATAACAGGTTCTTCTACAATAATAGGTAACGGAACCATTACAACGACGACATAAGGAATTAACAAATGGCAGCAAAAGGATTTGGCGCAAAAAGTATAGAATTATTGGGATCTGGAAATGCCACAATTAATAGTGGAAATGATATTGTATTAAATCCAAATTCAAAAGTTTCTGTTGCTGGTACTTTTCATACTATTGGGCAAATATTAGGTTATAATGGAACTGCAGGAACTACTGATCAAGTATTAATTTCTAACAATCTCGGACAAGCTAATTGGTCAAGTATAACTGATACTAATAATCCCATACCTTCATCATTTCTTCAACTTACTGATACACCCACCAGAGTAAATGATCAGTATACATCAAATGATGCCAATAAAGTAGTTACTGTAAATACCACAAACACGGCACTCGAATTTCGCACAAATAGTTTTCTTAATCTGAGTGATGTTGATCCTAATTCTTATACTAGTGGTGGTAAATTAGTTGCCGTAAATTCTGGTGCCACTGGACTTGAATTTATCGATAGTATAACTCTTACTAAAGTTATTGTTCAGGGAGCTCTTGTTGAAAATTATATAAAAATAAGCAATACTAGAAATTGTGAATTGGATTTAAGTCAAGGAAATGTTTTTCAAATCGTACTAAAGAATACAACGAATAATCATACTATCTCTTATATAAACTGTCCGGCATCCAGCAGTGTTAGTAGTACTGGAAGAGAAGCATATTCATTTACATTGATTATAACCAATACGGCTTCTAATACAGGAATTACATGGCCCACGTCAATTAAATGGGGAGCAACAGGGGGGAGTGGAAATAGTGATGTTCCGGCAAGAACAACAGAAGCAGGTAAATCAGATGTATGGGTATTTACTACATATGATGGAGGAACTACTTGGTTAGGAGTACTCGCAAGTTTTGGTTATACTGGTTTACCGTAATTAATTATGTCAGGAATTTCTAGAAAAAATCATCTTTCAATGGTTAGAGGTGATAGTATTACCTTTAATGCTCCAGGAACATGGACAAGTCCACATAGAACAATTTCTGTGAATTTGGTAGGAAGAGGTGGTACAGGAGAACCTGGACAAGATGGAACTGCCGGAAATCCTGGAGCTAATGGTAATGGCGGAGAAGGTGGAAATATTATTCAAAGTGCCAACCCAGGAAGAGGTGGCGGCGGCGGAGGCGGCGGAGGCGGCGGAGGCGGCGGTGCTCCTCCAGGTCCTGAATTTGGAAATCAAGAAGGTAATCCTGGTAGTCCTGGTAATCCTGGTGGTGCTGGATCGCCAGCAGGTTCTGGTGGATTTGGTGCAGGTGGTGCGGGAGCTGAAGGTAGTATAGATGATCCAGGTACTAACAATGGAGAGGGAGGTGCTGCAGGTGTACGAGGTAATCATGGTAATGCTGCTTCAGCTAATAATGCAGGAAATGGAAATCCTGGAAATAGTGGAAATACTAATAGTAATGGATCCGATGGTGATCCTGGTGCAGCATCAAGTGCATTAGGATTTAATTTTCCCGGTGGTGCTGGCGGTGAAGGTGGAACTAGTATTGCCGGATCTGCCGGAAATCCTGGACAACCTGGGCAATCTGCAACATTAGGTAATGGTGGAAATGGTGGAAATGGTGGCGGAGGCGGCGGTGGTGTTGACGGTCATCCAGGATTTAACAATCAAGGTCCTAACGGAAATCCTCAAGCAGGATTTCACGAAAGTAATGGTGGTCTGAAAGGAACCGGCGGTAATCCTGGTGGAAATGATGGAAATCCTGGAAGTAAAGGAAATTCTTCAAATCAAAATCAAAAAGGTAATAGAGGTGATGGTGGACAAGGTGGTGGTGGTGCGAGCAATGGTGGTAATGGCGGTGAAGGTGGTGGAGCAGGTAGAAAGAAAATTATTAGACCTAACGAAAAATTTGGTTCCGGTGCCGGAGGCGGAGGTGGCGGAGGTGGCGGTGGAGGATTTGCGGGAAATTCTTCTAATGGAAACGATGGTGGTGGTGGAAATGCACCAGGACCTTCCATGGCCGGATCTTTTAATACTGGAAAAGAGGGAGGTGATGCCGATCCAAATTCAGTAAATAATGTAACAGTAACACCTGGTCTTAATTATTCAATTACCGTTCCATCAGGTGGATTTGTAACAATTTCTTGGGGTGATCGATAATGGAAGAAAATCAAAAGTATTTGGCACTGCTAGACGAAGAAAATAAAGTTTTAAATATTACATTATTATCTCGATTGGATATAGATTCATTTTCTGACGGACCAAATTCTTTAGAAAAAGAACCATTTTATTGTGTTATGTTATGTAATTGTTCATACTCTCTTGCCGAAAATGATGCAGTAATAGGATGGTATTTAAATGAGGATATAAAAAAGTTTGTTCCTCCTCAACCGGATCCAACTTATATTTTTGATAATGAAGAATGGGATTGGAAACCAAATGAAAATTTATTATATAGTCCTTTCGGTGATGGATTTAATTATCGACCAGGACCGCAAGGTGTAGGTTGGATAAAAGAAACATAATATATACATTACATTATATTTGATTCTCATGACAAGAAAACTTGATAAAGAACATAATGAAAAATTAAAATCTATAGCAATGCAAAATGAAATTGCAAATAGAGATCACATGAATCGAAGAGCACGATCTTGTACCATAGGAACCGCAGGTGGCGGTATACTAGAATTGTGTCTTCGCACAGAACATTACGGAACTATTTGGTATCAATTCAATCCTGTAGAAGCTGTTGAAATAATGGGACAACTTGCCGCTGCAAGTGGGATAGAAATGGCAGTTCGTCCTAGAAAAGATTTTGCATCATGGAGATCATGGGACACCAATCTTCCCGGAAGTGTTCATTGGATGGGCACGGCTCCATGGCAATTGAATGATGATGATAGGCAAGAATTAATCGAATCAAAGATAAGAGAAATTGAAAATTATAAGAGTAGTTTACCTCAATCCAAAGATAGTTTACCTCAATCTAAAGAATGATTTTTGATAAACATTATATTCAAGTAGATTTAGATAAAAAAATTTTTTCTGGATCATTTCAATTATTACCAGAAAATTGGCGCAATATTTCATGTTTTAATTCTTTGTCTGATGAAGAACTAGAAGATTTAACTTGGTCTGGAAATAAAAATATTGGATGGATAAGATTTACATCACCTAAAATTAAAGAGTTCAATGTAATGAGAGATACATTTCTCTTGGTAAAAGATAATTTAAAAAGAGATATTTCTGCTGCCATTGATGACTCTGTGGATCCAAAAATAACTTATAAAAATAATTTAATAGTTTTGAATGAAGAAACTAAAAATATTTTAGTATCTAGATATTTGTATTCTCTATCAGACGAATCTGTTACTTTAAAAATTGATTGTATGGGAAATTATCGTGTATTTAATTCCGAAGAAATAAAAGAATTAATATTCATGATTGACAGAAAAAATTTATCCATTTATAATAAAAGAATAAAACTGAATGAAATTATTGATATGTCCAATTCAATCACTGATCTGACATCAAAATCTTATGACATCTAATTATTTTTCATATCATAACAATTTTAGTGATTTGGTAGATCCAATCCATGAGAGTTGGGGAGATATTTGGCAATTAAAAAATTATAATAGAGAAACGTGGTGTTGGAATGATAATATATTCACACATGATGAATTGAAAAAAATCATTAAGATTGGAAATAGATTTGGATTATCAAAATCTACAATACAAAGTAATGAGGATCCTGGAGAATATAGAAAATCAAAAGTTTCTTGGTTGACACCAAATAGTCTCACATCATGGATATATGAAAGATTGACTAAATGTATCATAGAAAATAATGATAAGTTTTTTCAGTATGACATTTCTCATATTGAAAGAATTCAATTTACATATTACAATTCTAATGATGAGGGGTGTTATAAAAAACATATTGATCCTTTGAACAATAATAGTTTTTTCAATAGAAAACTATCAATGGTACTACAATTATCCAATCCAGATGAATATGAAGGTGGTGAATTAAGGTTACACACTTCAGAAGATCCGGTATTAATTAAGAAACAAAAAGGTTATCTAGTCACATTTCCATCTCATACATTACATGAGGTTACTCCTGTGACTAAGGGAGAAAGATATTCACTTGTTGCATGGGTTCATGGAAAATTACTTAGATAATGATTTCAAAGATAAAAAATTTAAGATTATTAAAAACTTTTTAGATGAAGATTTTGTTAAATTTATTCAACAATATTTTTTCATTCGTTTTAGATCTGGAGATGCTAATGAATCTTTCTTACAAGATAATCAAACGGATTTTGGTTATTCTTTTTATGGAGACTCTCTGTGTGAAACAATACTAGATAATTCTGTAGATCATTTAAGCAAAATCACCGGCATTAAATTACTGCCAACTTATTCATTTGTAAGACTTTATCAACATGGAGATGAACTAAAACTCCACAGAGATAGACCAGAATGTGAAGTATCTGCAACTTTAGCTCTCGGATTTTGTGATGAAGTTCAACCGATTTATTTTTCTGATAAAGAAGATGGGTCATCTCCTCACAAAATAATATTAAATCCTGGCGATCTTTGTCTTTATCGGGGATGTGATTTGTACCATTGGCGTGAAAAATTAACTCAAAGATGGTATTTACAGTGCTTCTTACATTATGTGGATTCTGAAGGTCCATATAGATACAACATTTATGACGGTAGAAAATTTTTAGGAACTAAAAGATGAACATTCAAGAAAAATACCATGAAAATATTGGATTTTATAAAGACATTTTACCTGATGGATTTTGCACTCATGTTATAAAAGAATTTGATATACTTGAAAAAAATGGTATCACTAGAAGTAGACAACAATCAGATGATGCCACAAAAACCACAAAAGAAGATCAACACGTCTTCTTAAATTACTATAATTATCAAGGTCTCCTTAGAGATTTTAACGATCATAATTGTTTTAAAATAATAAAGAATGGTATTCAAAATTGTTTTGATTTATATTGTGATGAATATGATATATTGAAAGGCATGAATCTAACTTGTTTGGATTTTAAATTTCAAAAATCTAAACCAGGTGCTGGATATCATGTCTGGCACTGTGAACAAGGAGATGTTTCTACCGCATCAAGAGTTATGACTTATATTTTATATTTGAATGATATAAAAGATGCCGGAGAAACAGAGTTTTTATATCAAAAAATTAGAGTTCCTCCTGAAGAAAATACTGCCGTATTTTTTCCTGCTGCATATACTCATGTTCACAGAGGTAATGTTGTTCATGGAGAGAAGGCAAAGTATGTGATCACTGGTTGGTTCTACCTCGATTGAGGGGTTGACACCCCTGCCCAGATGCGCTATAATACGGGGGTAATCAAGGGAACACACCCCACATGAACAGCACCGAAGAGTACCTGGAAAAAGTTGTCGTTGACATCTGTACCAAGTCCTTCACTCTTTACAGCGATGAAGGTAGCACTCGTACTATTGATTGCGAAACTTCTGATCAGTTTATGAGTGTTTTTCTTCTCATTCGTGATCGACTTGAAGAAGAGCAAATCAAATATGCCGGAGTTTCAATTTGTCAGGACTAATTTATGGAACAACTAAATAATCCAACTATTGAATTTTACTCCGTGGAATACTGGGAAAAAAACTGGGATGAACTAGTGGAAAGAGTTGAAAATGGAGAGCACATAGGAATAGAAAACGAGAACGGAAATAAGGCAGTTATGATACCGGCAGATGATGAACTCATACGAATACACACTGAGTTAAACAACGACGCTCAGTAGTTCATCATCCGGGAATGTCGCCTAAAGGTAAAGGCCCTCTGCTTATAACGGAGTGATTTGGGTTCAAGTCCCAACATTCCTATTTGCTTCCTTAGCAATCTGGTGAATGCAGCAAACTCATAATTTGCCTAAGGAGAGTTCGATCCTCTCAGGAAGCACCTAACGGGACGGTGGCGGAATTGGTAGACGCACCAGACTTAAAATCTGTTGATCATTAAGATCGTGAGGGTTCAAGTCCCTCTCGTCCTACTTTTAACCTAACTAAATAAATCATAGCAAATAATATAGAAGCGGTAATACAATGCCTCTGAATAAGTTAGAGAACTTTCTGAAGAATGTAGAAGGTCGTATACTATATGTTAGTCCGGCAGATTTAGACTCGACCGATGCGATTACTAATGAAGGTAATTCATTAACAAAACCATTTAAGACTGTCCAGAGGGCACTTTTACAGGCTGCGAGATTTTCTTATATTGTAGGTAATGATAATGATGCAACAGAGAAGACAACCATTCTTCTCATGCCTGGCGAGCATGAAATAGATAATAGACCCGGTTTTAGTATTGAGAATAATAGTGGTACTGCGGTAGTAAAAAAACCTGATGAAACTACATTTTCACTTGCTGATTTGAGTTTAGATGTAAGTACTAATTTTGATTTAACTCAAGAAGATAATGATTTATATAAGTTCAATAGCACTGAAGGTGGTGTAATTGTTCCTAGAGGAACTTCTATTGTTGGACTGGACTTAAGAAAGACAAAAATAAGACCAAAATATGTTCCGAACCCAACTGATATTGGTGTAAAATCTTCTGCCATCTTTAGAGTAACTGGTGCATGTTATTTTTGGCAATTTAGTATTTTTGATGGTTTAGATAGTGGTGAAGTTTATACCGATAGTAAAAACTTTGGAGCAACAAACAGATCAAAACCAACTTTTTCACACCATAAACTAACCGTATTTGAATATGCAGATGGTGTTAATAATGTAAAACTTCCTGTTAGTGGCACTGATACGGGACTGACAGATCTTGATATGTATTATGCCAAAGTGTCTAATGCATTTAATGCCGCATCAAATAGACCCATTAATGAAAATTTTCCAGCCTCTACTGATGGATTTGCGAAACAAAGACCAGAATGGGAAATTGTTGGTGCATTTGCAGAGAACGATATAAAAATTTCCAACATCAAAGCGGGTGATATTCCTGGTGTTGCAACATCAAAAGTTACGGTAACAACCCAATCTGCTCATGGATTAAGTGTTGGAACTCCAATCAATATCAAAGGTGTTAAACCAGAAGATTATAATGTATCTGCAATTGTTGCGAGTATTGATAGTAATGATAATAAGAAATTTACATATTTTTTACCGTTTTTTAGACAAAATTTACCAACACCGGCAACAGATGTTTCTGGTGCCGTTGTAACTATTGAAACTGATACAGTATCCGGTGCATCTCCTTATATCTTCAATGTTTCCTTACGTTCCGTATTTGGAATGAACGGAATGCACGCCGATGGTAATAAGGCAGATGGTTTCCGTTCCATGGTTGTGGCACAATTTACGGGTGTCTCACTACAGAAAGATGATAGGGCATTTACAAAATATAGTAAGACAAATAGATCATATGATAGTGCTGTCATTGAAAAGGTTACTGGTGGACAACTTGCCGTTGAGTCATCTGCAACAACCACTGATACGAAGTATCATTTAGATTCGGGGGCAATTTACAGAGAGGGTTGGCAATCTACTCATGTCAAGATTAGTAATAACGCCATTCTTCAAATTGTTTCTGTATTTGCCATTGGTTTTGCCAAACACTTCCAGGCAACAAGTGGTGGTGATGCTTCTATTACTAACTCCAACTCAAACTTTGGTCAGTTAGCCTTAGTATCTGATGGATTTAGAAAAGATGCATTCCAGAAAGATGATACTGGATTTATTACACATATCATTTCACCACAACATATTGATACCACAGAAGAAAATATAGAATGGCTCCAGTTAGAAACTGGTACGGATGTTAAAGTCTCTACGGCATCAACAGTTTATCTGCAGGGATATAACTCTTTTGATGTAAAACCGCCAGGAATAAATCAAGGATTTAGAATTGGTGCGAGACAAGGAGATGTACTATACTTTGAAACTGGTGGTTTCACATATTCTGCAAATATTGTAATGACAGATGGTGCCGCAGGATCACTTACTGTAGGTCCACCTACTGCAACAACCATCAGTAGTGTCAAGGAATATGCGGCAACTGTCCGAACTCCTAGTGATGGAAATACTTTCCATTTTAGTGCAAGTCATGAATTAACTACTGGTGAAAAAATTATTATCAATACAACTGATGGAGATTTTCCAGAAAATATAGAAGTCGATAAAGTATATTATGCAATATATGTCAATGGTACTACAATTAGAATTGCGGTGTCAGAGTCTGATGCCATTAACAATATACCACTCAAATGGTATGCCGCAGCTGGAACAAATAATATTAAGATTTTAAGTAGAGTAAGTGATAAAAAAGTAGGAGAAATTGGTCATCCTATTCAGTGGAATAAAGATACAGGCAACTGGTATATTGCCATTAGTAATCCCGTTGGTATTGTAACTGCTATCAATAATTTAACTGAACCTGAAATTGAACCCTCATATTATAAGAGAATTACTGATTCTAGAAGTCTTGATGATAAGATTTACAAATTAAGAACGGTTATTCCCAAAGAAATATCCGGATCAAAAAATCCAGAAAATGGATTTACCTTACAGGAGTCATCTTCTACAGGTGTTAGAGTTGATGGAGACTATGCAAAGGTAGATAATCTGACGACAAGTGATTATGCCTTCCAAAGAAATCCAAGATTTATTTCTAGTTGCACATATTCTGGTGGTAGTGCAGTTGTTATTGCCGAGAAACCACATAACTTAAAGGTTAATGATCTTGTCAGAGTTCTTGATGTAAGAGATAGTGGAAATACCACCGGAGATAAAGATAAAGGATTCAATGGTGATTATCTCGTAACAGAAGTAACAGATGATCTAACATTTAAATATCAACCGGTATCGGCTCCTGGATCAGATGCCACAAATGTATTTGCCAAATCTTCAGGTTCTGTAAGAATTACTCCATCTTCGGATGGACAAATTCCAAGATTTGAACGAAAAAATTTACAATCCAATGTCTATATCTTTAGAAATGAAACTATCTCTTTCTATGATGATGGTAATGATGATGGAATTTATCATTTCTATCCGGCATCGGCAAATTATAAATCACCCATTGAATTTAGTGATGAATATAGTCAAAATATAGTCAATCTTTATCCTCAACTTGATAGAGATAACATTGATGATAATCCAAAACCATCAAGAAGTTATGCCAATAGATTCCCTGTTGGTAACGTAACCACAAATGAACTAAAGAAGAGTCTTACAAAAGAAAGTACGGATAAATTTATAAAATCAATTGGTCTAGGAAATACTGTTACAAATGTCGGATCTATTGTCAATAGTGGATGTACGATTACTTTAGGGAATAATCACAATCTTGGCGGTATTACAACTTTAAGTGTTAGTAGTTCTGGTAATTTTAATAGTGCAGATGTCGGAACTCATTATAACGTCAAGATTATTCCCGATAGTTCCAATCTCAATGACTGGACAGGTGCTCTTGCTACAGTAGTAATTAGTGGCACTAGTGTTAGTAGTATCACAGTAACAAATCCTGGTTCTGGTTTTGCTAGTGGTGATACTCCCACCGTTGATTTAACTAGATTTATTGGTACACCAACTTTAGTTCTGAACAATTTAAATGCCAATGAATTAACAGGTGCCGAAAATCTGGTGGTTCAATTTACCGGTTCTGGAACTACACCAGATTCATATCACATTATAAAATCTGTTCCTAGTGCTAATCAAATCACGATTCATGCATCAAGTGTGAATATTGACACGGATCAATATGCATTTATTGTCGGTCCTGCTGTTTCTGCCACTGTTAGTGGATCAGGAACAGAAAAAACATTTACTTGTGATCAAGCTCATGGACTGGCAGTTGGTAGTAAATTTGAGCATAAAAATGGTGTGAGCGGTCAAGCTGATGCCTCAGTCGGACCATTTGTTGTAAATACTGTTACTAGTCCTACAATATTTACTGCCGATGTTGGAACGGTATCGGTGAGCACTGGTTGGGTACTCAAACACGGATTGTCGGCACATAATGCCACAACAGGAAAAGGTGGAGAGAATATTAATGTAAGAGGTGTTCAATTATTTGATAGAGAAATTGCCAAAGTTAATACGGCAATAGATTCCACAGGAACTTCTTTGATATTCACTCCTCTTAACAGTCAAACAAATGTCAATAAAAGATTTGGATATGGTGATTATATTCAAATAGAAGATGAAATCCTTAGAATTGCATCCAAGACTGCAACTGGTAGTGATAATACATATGTGGTTATTCGTGGTGCTCTTGGAACAAGGGCTTCGGCACATGCTGCCAATAGTTTAATTACAAAGATTAAACCAATCCCCATTGAATTTCACAGACCTTCTATTCTTCGTGCATCAGGTCATACATTTGAATATCTTGGATATGGTCCTGGAAACTATTCTACGGCACTTCCACAAGTTCAGGTCAAAACCCTCACAGAAAGAGAAGAATTCCTCTCACAATCGCAGGAATCTGCCGCTGGTGCGGTTGTATATACCGGTATGAATGATAAGGGTGATTTCTATATCGGTAATCAAAAGAAATCTGCCCTGACTGGTGAAGAGACTACATTTGATACTCCAATTCCAACAGTTACAGGTGAAGATCCTTCTAGATTGAGTGTTGTATTTGATGAAGTAACAGTAAAAGATAGAATAGTTGTTGAGGGTGGAGAAGGTAAAAATGCATTATCACAATTTGATGGTCCCGTTACATTCTCACAGAACGTTAGATTCAAAGAAGATGTAACATTTACGGATCAGGTAAAAATCAAACCCGGAGATACTGTAAAAGATTCAACATCCACGGCAAATGGTGCATTAGTTGTAGATGGTGGTGTCGGTGTTGCCGGAACCATGAACATTGGTGGTGGTATTGATGTTGATGGTCATACCGAATTAGATAACTTAAATGTATCTGGTATTTCTACATTTACTGGTGCTATTGATGCCAATGGCAATTTAGATGTGTCTGGTCATACCGAGTTAGATAATGTCAATGTTTCGGCAGCTTCAACTTTTGGTGGATTAGTTGATGCCAATGATGGTTTAGATGTTACTGGTCATACCGAGTTAGATAATGTCAATGTTTCGGCAGCTTCAACTTTTGGTGGATTAGTTGAAGTCAATGCTGGATTAAAGGTTGTTGGCTTAACTTCTGGTCGTGTTGTTCTTGCCGGAACTGATGGTAAACTAGAGGACAGTGGAGATCTAACTTATAATGGTTCTACACTGTCAATAAGTAATACTACAGTTTCTGCAGATACAACATCTGGTGCTTTGGTTGTTGGTGGTGGTATTGGTGTTGGAAACAGAATTTTTGCACAAAACGGATTTGTTAATGCTAGTTCAAATTCAGAGAATATATTTGCAAGTACAGTCAAAATAACAAATTCTACAAATTCTAATAATAAAACATCAGGTGCATTAATTGTAAGTGGTGGTGTTGGAATTAGTAAAGATCTTAATGTTGGTGGTGATATTACTGCATATGCAGAATCTGATTTACGTTTAAAAACCGATATCAATCCGATTGCCGATGCCGTCAATAAAGTTAAATCTTTGAGAGGTGTCACTTATGAATGGAATGAGAATTCAACCCGTGAAGGACAGGATACAGGTGTAATTGCTCAAGAAGTTGATGCTCTTGGACTTCCAGGACTTATTCAAGAAAGAGATAATGGTTATCTTGCTGTTCGTTATGAGAGACTTGTTCCTCTCTTAATTGAGGCAATCAAGGAACTCAGTGATAAGGTTGACTCTTTAGAAGAAAGACTAAATAACTAAAAAAGTATAATGGCAAATTATATTAAGTCATTTAATTTTAGAA